>SL_8KL_010_SEDDRAFT_10004198_pt1 | contig 11665 bp, 10 predicted proteins | sample SodLakKL_010_SED_4_FD_11160 | JGI IMG/M metagenome (IMG submission 11160) | reverse complement strand
AATATCGAGGGCGCAAGAGGAAGCACAGCCGACCATAATCTGGCGCATGATTGGATCGAGAGTCAGCAGATCAGAGCCGTTGGTCAATTATTCAAAACGATTTACAGCTTATTCTCGGGCCTTAGTCCAGCCCATCAGGCTGTCCAACGATCACGAAAAAAAGAGATTCCGGATCAAAGAGTCGCGCAGCCACAGCATTAACTTCATCCAGCGTCAGCGCAGTGATCATGTCGTTTCGGGTATTGACGTAATCAATGTCGAAGCCCTGATACTGCATGGAGGCCATAATCGACGCGATGGATGAGTTACCATCGAAGCGGAGCGGATAGGCTCCGGTGAGATAAGTTTTTGCAAGCTGCAGTTCTTCTTTTGTGACTCCGCTTTCAGCCATCTGGGTCCATTCTTCCTGTAAGATTTCCATCACAACTTCAACATTACCATTGTCAGCGGAGAGTCGCCCCTGATGGCTGTCGCCAAACGCACCGGAGAACAGATATGTGGCGATTCCGTATGTGAGCCCGCGCTCCGAACGCATGGATTGCATCAGCCTAGACCCAAAGCGCCCACTGCCAAATATGCTGTTGGCGACAAAGGCTGCCATGAAGTCGGGGGCGTCACGGGGAATCCCGGCATGGCCAAAGGCAACAACAGACTGGGGCCCCTCAAAGGGAATAATCTCTATCCCTAGAGCGGACAGGAATTCGGCGCGCCCCACGAGGTCTGAGCCTGTATCTGGGATTCCATCGAACAGCCGATCCAGCAGCTGGCCAAGATCTGCGGCCGAAATATCGCCCGCTGCGCCAATGAACGCCCGGTCACGCGCAATCGCGCCCCGATGGGCTGAAATCAGCGTTTCACGATCTAATGCAGCAACGGTTTCAGGCGTCCCATTACTTTCGCGGCCATAAGGATGATGGCCAAACGCTGCACGGGCAAAGGCCTGCGACGCAATCTTATTTGGATTAAGCGCATCGCGACGTAACTGCGCCAAGGTTCGCTCGCGCACCCGCTGTATGGCACTCTCATCAAAGAGTGGCTCGGTCAATGCCAGACGCAAAAGGTCAATTGCTGCTTCTGCGTCTTCAGTAAGAAACCGCGCTGAAATAGTGATGGTATCACGTCCCGCTTCAAAGCGTAGTCGTGTAGTAAGTTCTTCTGCGCGGGAGGCAAAGGCCTGCGCATCCATTTCGCCCGCCCCTTCGCTGAGAAGTGCGGTCATTAGGTTCGTGGCTCCCGCATGCATATCATTATCCAGTACGGCACCGCCCTCGAATATCAGTTCGAGCGACACAAAGGGAATTGATGACTCTTCTACCAGCCAAGCCTCAAGCCCTGAAGCTGTGGCCACTGGCGTAATATTAACCTCTGCCCGGAGGGGTATCGCGATTAAAACAAAGAAAGCAAACCAGCGTTTCATTCGTTTGCCTCTGTAGTTGGAGACTGGGTAAGAAAGCCCGTGATGGAAGCGCGCCGATCGAGCAGTCGCTTGCCCGCTGCGATAACATCTTCTGGTGTGACCGCTTCAAGCGCGTCAATCCAGCCGGTTATATCATCAACGCCCATCCCTATGCTTAGACCGACACCATACTGGCGTGCTCGCCCTTCTGCATCATCCAGAGCGTAGATTTCCGACGCTCTAATATCACGGCGCACCCGCTCGAATTGCTCAAGATCGACCCCCTCTCGCAAAAAATCTGCGATAACACGGTCCATACCGACTTCAGCCTCCTCAAGGCTCACGCCATCAACCGGAACAACTCCAAGTACGAACAACCCGTAATCTCGCATCATACCAGTGTAGCCCGCCCATGCAGAGAGCGCGATGCGCTCTTCGAAATTCAACTCCCGCTCCAACACAGATGTAGTCGCGCTGCCCCCGAGCAGCTCGCCGAGCATATGCAGGGCGGCACCTTCTGATTGGTCCCCCGCGCGGCGCGGCGGAACCAGATAGATACGATTAACATACGGCATCCCCACTCGCCGATCTTCAAAGATAAGGCGACGCTCTGCCAGATGTGGAGGTTCGGTGGGGCGAATGACTGGAGCAATGTCCAGGTTGGGGGCGATGCCGCCATAATGCGCTTGCGCCAATGCAAGCGCCTCGTCGGTATCCACATCACCGGCGATAACGAGTGTGGCATTGTTCGGGCCGTAATGCTGTTCATAAAAGGTCATCGCCATTTCGCCATTGAGCGTTTCCATCTCATGTCGCCAACCGAGGATTGGGACACCATAAGGGTGCGACTTGAAGAGCCCAGCCATCAGCGCCTCGTAGAATTGCGTTCCCACGCGGCTTTCCAATACCTCGCTGCGTTCTTCAAGGATCACGCCACGCTCTGGTCGCCATTCGGCTTCGGTGAAGCGAAGGTTCTGCATCCGATCCGCCTCCATCTCCATCATAAGCTCAAGCCGATCAGACGCTACGCGTTGAAAATAGCCCGTATAGTCCCAAGACGTGAAGGCATTGTCAGACCCTCCATTATCTTCAACCACTGCGGAGAATTCGCCCGGCGCGAGGCGATTAGTTCCTTTGAACATTAGATGTTCGAGAAAATGCGCGATTCCCGATTGTCGCGGCGGCTCATCCGCAGCCCCAACCCGATAGAAAACCATGTGAACGACGACTGGCGCGCGGCGGTCCTCAATCACCACAACATCAAGACCGTTTCCGAGCTGCTCATGGGTAACGGGTTCCGCCTCCGCAGGCTCCAGAAAGCCGCATGTGATAAGAGAAGCAAAAACTATAATGCGTGTGATCATCGAGGGCCTCCGAGCAAAAAGTCAGGAGTCACGTTACTGCATATATTGAAAGCGGCAATTTCTATCACGGGAACGTGATCAGGCGGACAGGAAAGATAAAAACCATGTTTCACCCATATCTCGGGAGACGCTGATTTACTGATTGCGGTCGTCACCTACGATAGCGTCGATCATAGCCGCCACTGCCTGCATCTGTAACCCGTCCCTTGTGCGCCACTGTGGGCCGGTGAAGCCCCAAAAGTCCCAGCAACCCCTTGGGTTTGATGGTGTGGCCATCACTTGCGGAAAAAACACGACGATACGATTACCACCAGCCCACTGCGTGTAGCCCGCCTCGTGCAAAAACTCATCCCTTGTAGCAATACCATTGACCGGCTGAACGCTCTGCTGGCAGCCGTGAAAAGCCACATGAAGTCGGCAGTCGTTTGAAAGGCAGTCATGCGGCAGATAAACGTAGCCAGTATCTGCCAGGCTTGCTTCCGCACCGTTTTCAAAGAAAGGGCTTTGGTCGAAGGGCAGGAGCGATCCCATGTCATATGGGTCAGCATAAGTGTCCGCGAACTTTTCCTGATAAAGATGTGCCAGAAACAGCTTGGTGGCATCAAAGCCGCAATTAATGATGTAAGGTGCAGAATATACGTCGCACTCAGGTGCAGGAAGCCCGCTATCGAACTCTGAACGTGCTATTGGCATGCCGTGATTTGCAGGCTGATCAGGGTCCTCGGACATAATGGCCAGTGCATCATGCCCAAGTATAAAACCCTGATAAAGCTCGGCCAAAACAGAGCCGATGCGCGGGGAGACAACACCATCCATCGAGCCGTGAAATAACCAGACCCTATCATTTTTGAGGTGGTCAGGGTCATCTATCTGTCCGGCAAGGAATACCTCTGCGACAAGATCAGCCACATGTGACGCCTGCGGAGGGTTGGGCCGTAAGCCCCAGAAGCGATCTCCTGCGGTATGAGTACATGCAACAACTGCCGCAGCCAGAGAGCCCAGTTGAGTCCAGGGCATGAATGGGTTCGGAATGATGTCGACGCAGCCGAAAGGGCCGCCTGCAACAATGGCGGCACCAGACAATCTATGCGAGTAAGCGATATGAAACTGATGCGCGAAGAAACCTCCCGAAGACAGTCCGGACACAGTTATGGCAGCTGGATCAATTGACAGCCGGGCAAACACGTTCGGGGCAGCGCTTGCAGATATTGAATGCTCGATAATGTCTTGATCAGCCAAGCTTGGGGCAGAATGCAATGTTGCTAGGGCTGCGATGAGCGTAAACTTAATAGCCTCAATACAGTTCGTTTTTATGCGCATTACGTTTCCTGATCATTTACGAAGTCAGAGAATCAGGCTTCGGCAGAATTTTGGCATAGCACGAATACATGCGATCATAAGCACCCAAGCTGATGAAGGGGGGCCAAGAGGCACTGTCAGTCAAACATGTATGTCAAGGCGCTCGTGTCGCTGCTCCACACCCCGACATCTTTCACTTCCCCATCATCAAACACAACAAAGCTTCGATTGCCATAAAAGCGAAGCGCGTCGAAGGAAGTCGCCAAAATGTCAGCATTATCTGCCGAAATGAAAAGATAAGGTGCCCCATCTTCGCTCATGGCGGTCCATGCGCGTGCTGTGCCTGCACGTCGTAAAGCTGCCGGATTGGCCAAATTTGCCTCTGCCCAATGCGCGACATCCTCAGTCAAACCGATAAACACGTTGNGACGTGTATCTGCGTCGATCTGTGCAGGCTGAACGATATCAACCTCCCCCCGAAACAAGAGTTGGGCNACATCNTTTGCAGAGTCACGGGCATGGGGCTGTTGCGTGGCGATCATGACGGCTGGGTCTGGAGAAGAGAAAGCATCTCTGAATATCGGTACCTGCTCTCCGGCGACAAGCTGTCGTGCAATATCGAAATCAGGATCGACACCCACAGACAGAGGAAGGGTTGAAGCCTCCAAGGTGAAAGTCTGTGAACTCTCCGTCATTTTGACAAATACCGTCTCTACTGTGTGATCTGTTTCTATCCTGACAGGTAACAGAAGTTCATAAACGGGCGCTTCCTGCGCTAGCGTCAGCTCAATCTGATAGCTGTCTGCAATCTCCTTGACCGCCGCAGCCGATATGGAAACTTCAGGCAATCCCGACCGATCGACCCATTGATCAAAGAAGGTGTTAAGGTTAGAGGCTGTGATTTCCTCAAAAGTCTTCTGAATGTCCGACCATCCAGCTCTCTTGGAGCGGTTTGCTTCCCAGAATGTCTGGATGGCATCCTGAAATGTTTCATCGCCAAGTTTGTTGCGGAGCATATGAAAGATCATTGCAGCCTTGTCATACCCGATGGCTTGATTGCCGTCGTGTGAAGTGGAGCGAAAATTGCGCACAGGCACATCCAAATCAGGACTCAAAGAGGCGAGGTTACGTAACCACTCCAGCCGCATTTCTTTCGCTGCCTCACGGCCCTGATCCTCAACAAGCCCATAATCAGCCTGATAGGTTGTCAGGCCTTCTGCCCAGTTGCCGGTTTCATAATCGACACGAACACCGTTGCCCCACCAGCTGTGTAGCACCTCATGTGCCAGTGACCGACCGCGCATATAATCATGTCGTAGAATGTCCTTGCTAATATAGGTCAGGCTGTTGAAGCCAAGACCAACGGGGATGGGTGCTGACACAACAGAAAAACCATCATATGGATAAGGACCAATCTGCGATGAAAACCTGTCGATGTAGGTTTCGGTTGCATCAAGGTATGCCTCCGCAAACTCTTGGCTCTCGGAATGAAAGTATGTCCGCAGCCGCAAGTCACTTCGCAGTCTTTCGGCGACTACATATGGGCCGACAAAGACCGACGGCCCATTCTCTGCGGCTTCAAAAACAAATTGTGCTTCATACAAATCGTCGTCGATATGCTCGGACACAAAATTGCCTGTTGAGACCGCACGAAAGTCTGCGGGCACTACAATCGTGAGACGATATTGAGAGATGATGTCAGGCGTGGCTGGCAGCCAATCATCGTAGTCAAAAACAAATATGCCATCTGGCGTAACACCGGCATTACGCTGCCCATCTCCGAGATCTGGAATAACCCCCTGTGAGCGTATCGTCACCACGTCTGCGCCTGCATCAACCGGGACACTTAGAGGCAGATGTTCCGCTCGGGTGTAAGGTTCATCTCTGTGACTTACTTCGACTGAGGTCAGCCATTCTGCTGGATCGAAGATCATCGCCGCTCCGTCCAACCGAGTGGTATTCAGAATTGATATCATGCCGGAGGCGGGATCAATTTCGACGTGAACATCATGTACAACCATCGACTCTGTGGGCGCTGGCATTCGGTCAGCAAGTGTCGCCGAGAGGGGCANCGTTACAAAAAGTAACGAATTTAATGCTGTTTTTTTGAAGGCATACATTACATTCCCTCTCGTGACGCAAAGCCTGCCGGATATAATTTTCTGTTGGGGAGTAGTGTAAGGCTGTGCGTAGCAGTGTCAAATAACGCAGCGTTGCCACAAGGATTTGCCAGTCTAAGGGCTACTTGAGGGCACCCGTAATTTTGCAGAGTAAATTCTAATTTTGACACCCTCAGTTGCATATGAACACGAGTAGTTACTTAGCACAAATTTGGCGACGGCAGCTCCCGCCGAGCACGTCACGTCAACCACCGCATCCATATTCGTCCGTGTGGCCGGCAGTTTAATGCTGATCAAGGTCATCTGCTGCGCAAGGCCTGAGGGACCGCGTCGGATCATGCGGCGCGACTCACCGATCGTCGGCAATGGGCCGACCACGTTGATCCTATCGTCGCCTTCGTGAGGGACGGAAAGCGATCTGTCGGCAGTGCAGCTTTGCAGCTGCGGCATCCGTGGGAAAGCAATCCTACGCGCTGGCAGCAGCACAAATTCCGATGGATCTGCCATAAGGGCGGACTCCGGAGATTCTCCGTGAGCGCGAGAAGCTATTGGCGCGATGTTTGAGGCGAACACTGCCGCTTGGGACCCCAACTCCATCTTTCTCCGGACGCTTCCTCATAACGGTTTCGGCGGTCGCGTATCCTTGGGGCACGCAATTGCCAGGCGATCGGGCTTGTAGCGGGTATTCGTCACGAGGTTGCGCCGCTGTCAGGCGACGCGAGGATGTCCCGAACGACAGTCCGGAGCCAGCTATTTGCGAGATCGCCGGTTCGTCGCTTGTGCCAGATCATGCAAAGGAGTGGCGGCGGGATTGGCACCGGTGCCCCGTAGAGGCAGATCTCCCTTGACCGCGCGCGATGCAGCGCGAGGTCTCGTGGGAAAAGCGCGATCAGGTCTGTGGCCGCCACGGTTTGCATGACGCCTTCGAATACCGGGACCGACACGACCACCCGGCGCGATCGGCCTTCGCGGGCAAGGGCTGCGTCACCAAGCCCGGATAACTTGCCGTCGGGCGAGCAGAGCACATGGCCGAGCGCGCAGAACAGGTCCAGCGGAACGGTGTCTCCGGGGCGTACGCCCGCATTAGCCAAGTCGGGATGTCCGGTTCGGGCGATGACGGCGAACGCGGCCTGGAAAAGCGGTTCATGTGCGATCCAAGCCGGGAACGACCGCTCCGGGAGCAAGGCCAGATCGATGTTCTGCTGCTCAAGCGCATCGACGTAGTTATCGGGGATCAGGTCAACAAGTTGAACGCGCATTCCCGGTGCCTCGGACTGAAGTCGGGCTGCAAGTCTTGGCATCAGCATGCTGGCGAAGAAGTCCGTTCCCGAAATCCGGACGTCGATGTTCGCCAGGGCCGGGTCGAACTGTGCGGGACCGCTGAGCACATCCTCCAGTTCCTGTAAAGCCGCGCGCAGGGGCAGCTCGAGATCAGCGGCAAAGTTGGTGGTGACCATCCCCTGTCCCTGACGAACGAGGATGGGGTCTCCAAGAACGTGACGCAGTCGGCCGAGGGCGGCGGAGACAGCTGGCTGCGAGAGGCCGAGCACTTGGCCCGCCCGCACGGTCGAGCGCTCCCGCAGCAGCGCATCGAGAACCCTTAGCAGGTTGAGGTCGAAAGAGGATAAATTCGTCATGTGGATACTATATATATATTTAATGGATTTAACAGATGAGTTGTTATGGGACATACTTCGATTGCCGGGGCCGCCGAGGCGCCGGACGGTTCCACGTATCATGACCATGGAGAAGATAATGACACAGAATCTTTATCTCGTGAGCGCCGCCGCTGTGCTGCTGGCCCTTCCGGTTGCGGCGGACGGAGTGTCGCACTTGCCGCGCCTGAGCGATGTCGCGCCTGATGCCATTGCCATCAGCCCGCATGTGCCGCACATGGGTGAACATTGGGCAAATCCCGCCAACCTGCCACTGGGTCCGATCTACTGTGTGATCGACGGCCATGTTGTCTGTGTCGAGTATATGTTCCTTGCCGAGGACCTGTCAGCTGGCATGGACTGGACAGGCATCAGCACTGGCTTCGCGACCCCGCCCGTGACGCGGATCGATATGGAGTTCAAGCCCGATGGCGTTGGGCCAATACCGGTTCCGCTCTACCAGCTGCACGTCTACTTCGCTCAGAATGAAGTTCTCGCTGCGCATTGAGCCGTCATCGGCAAACGCGCATTAGGGAGACGGATCATGCTCGATCTTAACGAACGGCGGGCCCTATTTGTTGGGGGCAGCTCTGGCATAGGCCTCGCCTCCGCTTGTCTCTTCCGTAAGTATGGCGCCGAAGTGATCCTTGCAGGCCGATCTGCCGCCCGGCTCGAGGCTGCACGGGCGGGGGTCGGGGACGCCGAGACAATTGCCTTCGATATCACGGATGGTGAACAGGTCGCCAAGGCGCTGTCGCAGCTCCCAGACGCGAGACTTGATTACCTTGTAGTGACGGCTGCGCGCGTCACCCACGGGCCCTTCGCCGAACAGCCTGTAGCTGACGTCAGGGCGATGTTCGACGCCAAGTTTTGGGGTGCCTATGGGCTTGTGCGGTCAGCGCTGCCCTTGATGCGTGCCGATGGATCCATCGTATTGGTCTCGGGCGTGCTGAGCCGCCGACCAGGGATGAACTGCGCTGCGCTCGGTGCCGCCTGCGCCGCGGTCGAGGCACTGACGCGCGGTCTTGCGTTGGAACTCGGCCCACGGCTTCGCGTCAACTGCATCGCACCAGGCATGGTCCGCACCGAGCTGCATGAGCGCGTGCCTGAGGAACAGCGCGAGGCGATGTTCCGCTCTACCGGGGAGTCTCTGCCGGTCGGCCGTGTGGGCACATCAAACGAGATCGCGCTTGCAGTATTATTTGCCGCGACTAATGGCTACATGACCGGGCATGTCCTCGATGTGGATGGGGGCCATATGATCCGGCAATACGCCACGCGGCAGTAGCCAGAACTTTACTGAATTCGGAACTATAGCACATACTCAAACTGGTCATGTCGCGCTTGAAGGTGACATGATCATCGTCAAAGGTCACGAAGACCGCCCGCCGATCACCGCCCTACTGCGGCAATCCCGAGTGACCGGTTCGGGGAAGCTGTAGCGCTTCGGAAAGGTCGTCCCGACCGGCAGAAATGGGCCGGTCGTGTCGATCTTGCGTCCCCCCTTCGCAACGGGCGGACTGTGGTCTGGTGGCATTGTGATCGCAGTTTCCTGAGAAAGCGGTCAGTCGATGTGCCGACCTGGATGGTCACACCGACCAATAGGCGAGTTTTAGTTTGCAATAAGAAAGCCCAATGAAACAGAGCTAAATACTGCTGCCTAAGTCATCCTGCCGCTGTTGGAGGCGGCACACGTTGTGCCACCACTCCAGACTTTCTCACGGAACTCCCGCCTGCGCCCGGGAAAGCCGCATCGTGCCGTTCTGAAATTACCTCTGGGAGACGGAAGGCGCCGCTGATGCCGGTATTCAGCGCCTGATTTACACGAAACTCAGCCGCATTTGCCGCGCTTCATTTTGGGACAAGAGTGATGCGGTGCATGACAGTCGATGCCTCGAAATGGACTCATGAATTCGCCAATGCCTTCCGTCTTGGTACGGATCATTTTGCATCGATTGACAGTCTTGTGAAGATAATGGCGCATTCGGTTGCGAACCATTCAGTCAGGCCACCGTCATAGTAAATGAACGCAAATGCCAGACGCCGAGTGTCGAATGCACAGGCCACGGAAAGAAAGTTGATGCAAAGACCATCCCAATTGGACAAGTTCGAAGCGCTGCTGCGCGGCCATGTCGATGCGCTTTACCGCACGGCCTTGCGCAGCACGGGCGATCCGGGCCTTGCAGAGGATCTGGTCCAGGAGGCCTGTTTGCGCGCTTATCGCAGCCTTCTGACGGGCGTGGAGCCGGACAATTTCCGGGCGTGGATGTTTCGCATCCTGACGAATCTCTGCATCGATCACGCGCGCTGGCAAACAGGCACAGCCACAAACCACACAGCAGCACAAGAGGTGGAGGACATGCCAGAGACAGCAAACGGTCCGGCGCAAACCTACGAGAATGCGCGCCTTGGCGATGATCTGACTGCGGCCGTTGCGGCCTTGCCGCAGGACCTGCAACTGGTCATCCAACTCGTGCTCGTCGAAGGCATGAGCTACCGCGAGGCCGCAGACTGCATGACCTGCCCCGAAGGGACAATCCGGTCCCGCCTGAACCGTGCGCGCGGGCTGCTGCGTGACAGCCTGTCGGCACATGCGCCTGATAACGGAGACCGGATCGTGCCGTTCCCCAAGCGAGGAGACCATGGCAAATGAGTTGCAAATTCCTGTCTGACGATACCCTGACAGCCTGGGTTGATGGCGCGCTTGGCACCGAGAAGGCGCGCGACGTGGCCTGCCATGTGGCAACCTGTTCGGCCTGCCATGACGCGGCCGAAGCGCTCCGCCGCGAGAATGACATGCTGCGCACTGCGCTTGGCCAGGTCCGCGCGCCGACCCATCTCTGGGCGCAGATTTCCGCCCGGCTGGCCACAGAACCGGTGCCGGTAACGCGGCTGGCCAGCCTGCGTGCAAGGTTGGCGCGGGGGCCACGACCGCTTATGGCAGCAGCGCTCGCTGCATCCGTACTGGGCGGTGTGGTGGTGTTTCAGCAATCGTCACGATCAACCACCACGGATACGGCGCTGCAGGTGCTCGCGGTCGAGACAGTGCAGGATTACATGACGTTCCGCATCAGCCAGCGCGCGCTGGATGTGGCCAGCGACGACCCGACCGACACCCTGCTCTGGCTGGGGGCGCGCGTCGGCGGCACGTTGCCCGACATGACCGAGAATGTGTTGGATTACCGTCTGATCGGTGGTCGGCTGTGCTGGCTGATGGGCCAGCGGCTGGGCGCGCTGACATATGCGCAGGGCGAGGACCAGATCACTGTCTATGTGATGCCTGCGCAGGATGGCGACGTTGATGGCTTCATGGACAAGGTTGAGGATGAGAAAGCCCGCCATACCGAGGGACCCATCCGCAGCACCGTCTGGGTCGAGGGCGGGCTGTTAATCGCGGTCGTCTCGGACCTGCCCGAGGCGGAGAAAAACCGCTTCGCAACCGCGCTTGGAGAAAGCCTGCGGGCACCCGAGCTTGAAATCTGAAACCTGAAGGAACCTGATACATGACTGAACACTTCCCACGCCGCGCAGCCCTTGCCACCCTTCTCGGGGCGACCGCGAGTCTGATGGCAGCCCCTGCGCTGGCCTATCACGACAGTCCGGTGCGCCGTCCCGCAGTGCCGCGCCGGGCCACCGGCCCGCAGGCCGAAGCGCAGTTCGGAACGATCCCGCTGCGCGAGACAGACTTTGCCCTCGGCGATGCTGATGCCCCGGTGACAGTGATCAAATACGGCTCGCTGACCTGCCCGCATTGCGCGGCGTTCCATGTTGCGACGGCCGCGCAACTCAAGAGCGACCATATCCCGGCAGGCCGCGTGAAGTATATTCACC
>SL_8KL_010_SEDDRAFT_10004197_pt1 | contig 11666 bp, 10 predicted proteins | sample SodLakKL_010_SED_4_FD_11160 | JGI IMG/M metagenome (IMG submission 11160) | reverse complement strand
CCTTTTAAAAGCTCGGCCATTACTTCTTCCAAATCTACCTGTGGACCTCCGAATATTCCAAATTCACGGGTCTCCTTGCCAAGCTCAAAACTGGTTTCAGTGATTTCCATAAAGTAAATATCGAGCATGATCGGATCACCGGTCTCAGGTGCGGCTTCATCGTTTTCAGTGCCGTTATTTACTTCATCGTTTTCATTTTCAGTACTGTTGTTTTCTTCACCAATGTCATTTTCAATTCCCGGTTCTTCTACCTCTGGTGCTTCTTCCTGACAGCCGGCTACCATCAACCCAGCAAGCATTGATAAAACCAGGACTGCCACTAATACCTGTCTTAGCATGTGTAAACTTCCTCCTTCAAGTAATATCTTACTACCAGGGTAGACAGGTATCAGAAATAAACGGTTCCCTTTTCATGAAAATTTTTTCGCAACAAAACAGGAGAACGTGGCAGGAATATTATCTGTCTCTACCTGAAAATAAGGTAAGCCTTTTAAGCATAACTACAATAACCTCCCCGCCAAACAGCAGCCTGGCGGTTTCAAATATTGATTGTTATTATTTTTAGCATAAGTGAACTTATAGGATCAAATCCTCTACTTTGTCAGCCTTACCCGTTACACGGGAAAGGCCTGTCCAGGTTCATAAAAGCTGCTGTTAATTGTTTTCTTCCAGGTTTACCTCCATTTGCTGCTGCTGTTGTATTTCTTCATAAAGTTCTCTCAGTTCTTCTTCCGAGAACTCCAATTCTTCCGGGTTGAGGTTTTCTTCTATATATTCACCTATATAAGTTTGTATCTTAAACTGCTGAGCAATATTATCTCTTAATTCTTCCTCCGTTAGCTCTGCTTCTTCCAGCTGCTGTTCTAAAACGTCCTGGCCACCAACCTGCTCAGCAAACATTTGATACTGCTCGTCAATATCTTCCTCGCTAACGGTAATCTCCTCTTCTTCAATCTGTTTCTCTAAAAGCACATTGTTAATCAAGTTGTTTAAAATCTGCGGTCTAAAATCCTCCATCATCTCTTGCATTTCAGAGCTTTCCGGGTCCAGTCCCTGCTGTGCCATAGTTTGCATTTGCTGCTCTTCCTGTTCTTGGTACTGTTCGAAATATATTTCTTCATCATCAACCTGGGCAACTATTGTGCCCTCAGTTCCTTCTTCAATTGCTTCGGGATACTTTTCCACATCATTTTTTTCTTCTAAGTCCTCAAAGTGTTGCATCAGCAGTTCTTGTTCTTTCTCCTGCCGTAACTGCTGCTCCAGTTGTGGTTTTAATTCTTCAAAACCATCGTCTCCCTCCATTTGGGCACCGTTAGCATCTTCCTCGCCTACTGTTTCAGTTTCCCCGCCTGCCTCTTCCTCAGAGTCACAGCCACTCACAGAAAACCCAAATAAAGCAATAATTAGCGTTGTCAAGAAAATTACTTTCTTAATTTTAAATACCTCCCTGTTTAATCTACTGGGTCTCATTGTAAAGGACGCCAGTGGCAATTTTATGGGATTTTTTTTAACATCCTATTAAATATGCACCCTTCACCCGCCCCAAGGCCGCTCCATGAATATTAATCTCTGGTATCGGGGTAAGAAAAAATGTAATTATAAACTGGACCAGCATGCCTGCTGACAAACCGATTAAAGGGATTTTCACTTTCCCGATTCCGTGTATAGCACCAATACAAACATAGCTTAACAATAAAAAGACAACGCCTGCCGAAAAAATTCGCAACAGGGCAGTTGCCTCGGCGCCAAAGTTGTTTCTTCAAAACCTGGAATTATGTACGGCAAGGAGCTCCGGCTCATCTTCTCCTGCGGCACACCCGGCAAGGGTTGCCATGGAGAAGCCCAGCAAAATTATTAAGTATTTAGCGGCAGGTTTTAGTTTTAGCATCTGGAAATCAAACTCCTTTATAATGGGGATTTATTGATCGATAGAAGCAGAAGGTTTTTGAAGAGCGGTTATGAACACATTTTTATGAATAGAGTTATTGATACCAACAACAATTTGGTATAACCCATACTAAAGGCGCGAACCTGGCCTGTCAACGTATAAATAGAGCGATCTTTAAGAGCTTTCTTAACAAACTCTCTATGGTGAGATACTGGTAAAATAGGAGCCTTTTGTTTATTAATCCAACTTTTCTACTTCTGGCTCCCAGGTTGACAGCCCTAATCTAAAGGTGTCATCTTCTTCCCGGTAAAGATCAATAATAACCTGGTACCTGCCGGGGCTTGCTGTCACACGGCCCTTGCCGAGAACCATCTCTTCCCTTAGTTCAAAGGTCAGGACAATGTTGTCCTGCTCGACTACGGCGTCAAGTAGTTCCGGTTTATCGCTTATTATGAATGTGGTGCCCTCATCCAAACCCAGAGCTCCGTGAGCAACAGCCTTTAAAAATTCAACTTCTCCCAGTTTAAAATCAAAGAAACCCCTCCCGGAAGGATTTTCAAGGTATTTGCCCAGCTTCAGTTCGATTTCTTTGGGAGCGGCTCCTTCAAATATCGCTTCATCTATTCCTCCATGCTCGTGTGTATATGAATCAGGAAGGTGATACAGCTTATTGCGCCATTTGACCAGGGTTTCCAACCAGTCATTGAGGGCCTCCGGTTCTTTTTCCAAAACATCTTGAGCGGGTTCTGACGGGCGCAGGCTTTCAAGTTCTTCTATGCCTGCTTTTATTTGCTCTACAGTAATTATTCTTTCGTTTTTCAAAATATCTATGACATTTGAAGGAACCGGTTTCTCTTTATCTTCAATTGCAGCAAATATGGGGGTATTCTCCGCACCCGGGATTATACTGGCCTTTTCCAGGTATTCGCCCGCTTTAGCCCAGCTTCCCTTATTTAGAGCTTCATATGCTGTTTCGAGATAATCATTTAGCGCTTCTTTGTTTCTTATAAAGTGAGCTGTAAGCTCTGTGTCTTCTTCAATATTTAAAGTAAGGGTCGGCTCCGTGCCAATTACTTCTCCGTTTCTTTTCCAGGCCTCGAAACTGTAATCCTCATCTGCTTCTGCCCGAACAGTTACCTCTTCACCTTCCTCGTAAAGGCCCTCTCCGGATACTATACCTCCTTCACCTGAATCTATCGTCAGATTAACTTCGTATTCGGCAGCACAGCCCGGTAGGATCAGAACAGCTGCGATAATTATAAATGATGCGCGAAAAATAAACCTTTTAAGCATAACTACAATAGCCTCCCTGCCAAACAGCATCATGGCGGTTTCAAATATTGATTGTTAGTGCCCTTTTTAACATAAGGGAATGTATAGGAACAAGTCCTCTAATTTGTTCACCCTTTGCTTTGCTGCTGGGATTATGAAATGGAGCCTTTTATAAATAATGACCAGTAATTGAATATTTAAAAGCAGTAAAATTAACTATAATTTTATAGAAATCATTCAAACTTGAAGGAATAAACCTCTCCATCGATTCCGAAAAGCCATTTATCATTATGACTGGTTACTTCAAACCCTATAGCATAATATCCCGGTTCTGGGGCAAACGTAGACAAGGTTTCTATCTCCTTTAGCTCATTATCAAATAATTTAAATTCCAGATTGTACCCGTCTCCATATTTTTCACCTAGCAGAACAACTAATCTATCTTCCCTGTTCCATGCGTATGCCAGGACATCTTTTTCCGTGCCAAAATCTACCTTTTCACCTGTTTGAGTTTCAATGATTAACCCCGGTCGTAATGCTAAATACTTACCATTAAACAAATAATCTAATTCATTACCCCATCGTTCGCGAAACATTATGTCTTTTATTTCAGTTTCTACATCAATTATTTTTTTCTCAATCTTATCTTCTAAAGAAAATGTTATTATTTTATTTTCATCTAAATCAACATAAGCCAGTTGTAAAGTATCATCTTGTATGTTAAAAGCATGCAGATTGATGGCCGGAATATCTTCGTTCTTCTGAATTAATCCTCTTAATTCAGAAACGGGGACAATTTCTGTTGGTTCTTGTGTTTCAAAAGAATAGTACATCAAACCATTGCCAGTAATATAGTAGATGCCTTCAGAGTTTGGCTCCCAACCCGGGGTGATCCCCATGGCAAGCTCATCACTTTCTAAATTTATTCCATGTATTATATCTACAGGTATACCAAAATTTATAATGTAAATAGCCCTACTTGATATTCTTGGTTCCATATTTAATTCTTTAGTTGTATATGCTATTTTTTTACCGTCGGGAGACACTTGAGGAGCATAAATATTATGATGTCCTTTTAATGATGGCAGCTTATGTTCTGCATTGTCAAGAAACTCTTCTTGTTCATAGTCCCATTTTTCAATATCAAATATGGAATATACAGGGGTGCTTAGACCTATTCCAATCTTGGATAGTAAATAGTTCCCCCCGGCACTTGCTTGCACAATATTCACGGGTACTTCAAATATTTTTTCGAATACTTCTCCATCTTCCCCCGCTGTAATCTCAAAAACAATTTCATCGAAAATTGCTACCAGTATTTGATCACTTTCTACTGTAAAGGTATAATGCTCCGATGAACTAACTTTTTCTCCTTCTTTTTGCCATGCATCAAAAGTATAACCCTCATCTGCTTCTGCTCGGACGGTTACCTCTTCACCTTCCCGGTAATGCCCTTCACCGGATACTGTGCCCCCCTCATCTGAAGCTAATTCAAGATTAACTTCGCTTTCAGCAGTACAGCCCGCTATAAGCAGAACCGCTGCGATAATGAAAAATGATGCAAGCAAAATAAACCTTTTAAGCATAACTACAATAGCCTCCCTGTCAAACAGCATCCTGGCGGTTTCAAATATTGATTGTTAGTGTCCTTTTTAACATAAGGGAGCTTAGAGTTCAAGAAAGTGATCAATATTATTGAGTGATTATCCATTTATGATATTTGAAATGATTACCGGCACAATCGTGTCCTTCTGGAGGAAGAAGAATGATAAGCTGATTCGGTAGTAAATGCTTACATGTAAATAATATCGATGTTTTCGCCAGTTGCATCTTTAATCATTTGGAAATGTTTATCAGCTGTATAGATGGAACAATTATTTTTGAAGGCTAAAGTGTAAATAATAAGGTCAGCCAGGGGTACTGTTATTCCTTTTTTACGGAGGGCAGCGCCTTTTCTCCCTGCATCAATCCAGTCCTGATCATTAATTGAAAGCCGGGGAATACTACCCAAACCTGAGGCAAGAACATCCTTTTCGCTTTCTGTTTTTAGGCCCTGGATCAGCTCTGTAATAATTGGACCCGTAATGCAGGCCAGGTAAAGATTTTTATCATGCACTATTTTTGCAACTTCCTTACTACCTCTAAAATATTCCACCCATGCAGAAGTATCAACAAGTATTTTTTTCATCGCTTGCTGTCCCTTAATTTACTTATTGCCTCTTCATCAAACTCAATTTTACCGACCAGCGATTTTAGCTGCTCCTCCTTTTTCATTTGCAAAGCATCTCTTAAAGCCTGTTCAATAGACTTTGATCTCGATTCTGCCTTGTATACTGCTTCGGCTTCGCGGATTAATTGATCATTAATGTTGATGGTTGTGCGCATAACAAACACCCTTTCCCCTTAATTCTGCATCACTTACGTATTCATATTTTAGCATAATTATTATTATTCATCAATTCAATATGCCGCCCTGATGGACATTCACCAGTAAACTTCACTCAGGAAGATTGTCCGATTGAGGGGAGCAGTGCACCCTGTTTGAAAATGATCCAGCAAAGCAAGGTTAGGCAGCGCACTGGCTGCGGGCTTCATAAATAACTTTACCAGGGGGAAAAGTGATATTTAATACCTGACAACATTGCAGGTTGAGACAAACATAGAGCTATCTTTAACCGGGCTTACTTGTCAAAGTAAACATAGCTATTGCAGTTTAATTTAATGGTCAGTTAATGAGATACACCTTGTATGATTTAAGGTAATATTGTGAATTCATCCATATAGCAAAAAATTCGCTTATAAAGAAGGAATAACAGCAATAGCCTAAGAATTATATAGTATATAGACGTAATAACTATTATTACGACTATTAATAAATCATATTTAGGAGGTATTTTCATGGATGTTATGAACTATTTATTGAATTGGTTCACCAATCAATTTCCCAGCATCATTATAGCAGTCTTAATCCTGGTTGTTGGTTGGATAGTAGCCCTGATTCTATCATCTATTGTCCGCGGAGCTTTTAAGCGGACCGGAGTCAGCGAAAGGATTGCCGGATTCATCAAAGGTGAAGAGGATGGCACCGGCGCAGAGGTTACAAAATGGATCGGCAGAATAGTCTTTTACCTGGTTATGTTTTTTGTGCTGGTTGCTTTTCTCCAGAACATCGGCCTGACCTTTATTGCCGAGCCATTGAATGCTTTCCTGATGAGCATTTTTTCCAACGCTCCTCTTATCTTTGGCGCTGCTGCTATTTTACTGGTGGCCTGGCTCCTTGCCACTGTGCTGCGGATTATAGTGATTCGTGTATTAGGGGCGGCTAAAATCGATGAACGCTTCAGTGAGCAGGTTGAAGACGATAGGGCAGCTGAAAAAATCTCACTAACTCAGCAAATTGGCAACATCGTTTTCTGGATCATCTTTCTGCTCTTTATTCCCGCAGTTTTAAGCACACTCAGACTGGAAGGTCTTCTTGTTCCGGTTCAGAGCATGTTTGAAAGCATTTTGTCATATATCCCCAATCTGCTCGGGGCCGCTCTTGTCCTTGTCCTGGGTTGGTTCGGAGCAAAAATTCTTAAGCGTTTTCTGGTCAGCCTGCTTTCTTCACTGGGAATTGACCGGATCACCGAAAGAGAGGATATTGCCTCCTATTTTGGCAAGAATAAGCCTTCTGAAATTATAGGCATATTTGCCTATGTGCTGGTAATGCTTTTTGTAATAATCGGTGCTCTTAATGCTCTTGCCGTAGAAGCTATCACCGCACCGGCCAGTGCTATGCTGGGTATGATTCTTGCTGCTCTGCCGGCAATATTTGCCGCTTTATTAATTCTGACCATCGCTTTTTTGGTCGGAAGGGTCCTGATGGGACTTATCTCCGGTTTACTTTCGGCAGTTGGCTTTGATCAGCTGCTTGCACGTTTAGGCATAGCCCGCGAAGTAACTGAAGGGAAACGTACCCCTTCGGAAATTGTAGGCTATCTTGTCCTGGTAGCAATCATGCTTTTCGCTGCAATAGAAGCGGCCGGGGTCCTCGGCTTTGTTGTTCTCTCAAACCTTATTGCTGAACTGACAGTTCTGCTTGGTAAGGTTGTCGTCTCGATAGTTATCTTTGGTATCGGTCTTTATTTGGCCGGTGTGGCCAAAGAAGTGGTTCTGTCAAGCGGCAGCCCCCATGCTGAGCTGCTTTCCAAGCTGGCCCGGCTGGCCGTGCTTGTCCTGGCAGGCGCTATCGCACTGCAGCAGCTCGGAGTAGCCGATGAGATAATAATCATTGCTTTCGGTGTTCTCGTAGGTGCCATCGCTTTAACCGGAGTAATCGCTTTTGGTTTAGGTGGACGGGATGTCGCTTCCCGGGAACTTTCTACCTGGGTCGATGACCTGAAGAAGAAAGAGTAGTATTTAGTAGGAATTGCCTATTTAAATTGCTTGTTAAAAATAAAGGCCTCGCACTTTGGTGCGGGGCTTTTATTATTGGATAAATTACTGGCCGGAACGTCCATTTTGCAGCTGCATTGCATTACAGAAACTTACTAATGTTCAATCAAGAACCATCATCTGGTCACCGCCATATTCGACCCCGGCGCACTGGCTGCTGTCTTCATAAATAATTTTGCCGCCTGCATTCTCTCTTAAAATTACAGCCACCTTGCCCTGCAGGTTTTCCTGGACCAGCGGCACCATCTGATCTCCGCGGGGCCCGTTTAAGAGAATAAAATCTTCGCTGTTTGTTTCGCAGTCAATGGTCAGGCTGTGGTGCCTGTTTTTTAAGTGCATAACCACGTCAGTTCCTTTTTGGATCACTTCTGCCTTGCTGCGATTCATGGTAGTAAACTCGTAAAAGGTGTTACCAACGTAAAGGCCGACCAAAAAACCCCTGAAACTCGATACCGGAAAAGGAATATGAGCCAGGGAACAGCTTAATGAGGTATGCGCTTTACGGAAGTTATTACACTGAATCCAGATCCATGAGTAGGGAAAAGCTGAGCCCCAGTTTTTCTCAATATATCCTTTACCGCCCCTGAAATCAAAAGATTGCCCGTTGATTTCCAGGCTGCCATTTAGATCAAAGTCCATGGCACAGACCTGCGCGTAGCACTGCATCTTCGGAATATAGTTGTAAAACCCCATACTGCCCGGGTTCAAAAAGCTGTCCGGCCAGTCCAGGTGATTGCTAAAATCAAGCCGGCCTTTAATCTGTGCGCCTTTTCCGTCCAGCTTTAAATCAAGGCCACTTCGACCAAAGCTGCTGCCGCCCACGTTTACTAAAAAAATATCCCTGGCAGCGGAAAAATCGTTAGTTTTAAAGCGCTCATATTGATATATCTTTTTCATGCCATCCACTACCTGGATAAAGGAATGATCGTATTCACCGGTAGGGCTATAAAAAACACCGGGGATAAAGGCAAAGACATTATTCATCTGGCTGTCGACCAGCTTGAAATACCAACCTTCAAAGTAGTTTTTACTCAATCTGCCGTGATACAGGTCAGGATTACGCAGGCTTTTCAGGTTCAATTTATGATAGATCCTCTCAGTGAATAATTTCAAAACAGCTAATGCTATTAGCTTTTATTATAGCAAATATTTACGTACTGTATAAAACACGTAAGTATTGAAAAACTGTGGTTTTCATTGTAAGTTCATGTTTCACGAAATATACTTTATGATAAGATAAGTGTAAAGATAAGCTGGAAATAGTAAGCTTTGTAAAAAAAGACACTTGGGGCGTCAGTCATGAAGGCATTGGTTTTCAACGAAAAACTTGAACTGGTCGATAATTATAAAAAACCGGTCCCTGCCAGGGGTGAGGCCCTGGTTAAGGTTCTTACGGCAGGCATCTGTAATACAGACCTGGAAATTGTGCGCGGCTACCAGGATTTCAGGGGTATACCGGGCCATGAGTTTGTCGGTATGGTTGAAGAAGTAAACGCTCTGCAGCAAGACCTGGCTGGAAAAAGAGTAGTCAGCGAAATAAACTGCGGTTGCAGTGTTTGTGACTTTTGCGTAAAAGGCTTGAAAAACCACTGCCTTCAGCGCAGGGTAATCGGGATAAAAGGGAAAAATGGCGCCCTGGCAGAATACCTGACCTTGCCTGTAGAGAACCTTTTTGATGTGCCGGACTCGGTTAGTGATGAAGAAGCAGTCTTTATTGAGCCGCTGGCCGCAGCTTTTGAAATCCTTGAACAGGTTCATATAAAACCGAATGACCGAATAGCTGTCCTGGGTGATGGAAAGCTAGGCCTTTTAACTGCAATGGTTTTGCAGCATAGCGTTTCTGAACTTTGCCTGATCGGCAAACACCCGGAAAAGCTTGACCTTGCCGGCAGCAGTCAAATCGATACACTTTTACTTGAAAATTTACCCCGGGATAACAGCTTTGACCTGGTAGTTGAGGCAACCGGGAACCCGGGTGGTTTTGAGCTGGCCCAAGAAATATTAAAACCGCGCGGCACCCTGGTATTAAAAAGCACGGCTACCGAAAGCAAAGAGCTGAACTTAAGCAGCCTGGTCATAAATGAAATAACCCTGGTCGGCAGCAGATGCGGACCTTTCTCACCGGCAATTAAGGCCCTGGAAAACAAAGCAGTCGATGTGAAACCGCTGATCTCAAGTATCTTTCCAGCTGACAAAGCGCTGGAAGCATTTAAAATAGCTGCTGAAAAGAATACTTTTAAAGTGCTGGTTGATTTCAAAGGACTCTATAAAGATTACAATCAGCACGAAGCCTGATCTTGTAACGCCCCGCTAATTAATACAGCAAAACTAGCATATTATTGCATTTACCTGGCTATATAAAAAAAAGATATCTCGAGCTGCTTTTTGATAGCTTAGTAGACTAGAATGGAGATGAGCCACAGTCAAGGCAGGTAAACCTACTTTCCGTTCAAAACTAAAAAAAATAACCCTTATATTAGGAGCAATCCTGTTAATCATGCTGGCTGCTTTTTACGCTTATGTCCTGATCCAGACCTACCAGGCAGAAGAAGCCTACCTGTTAGAAATAGAGACCAAAGAAGGCCTGGAAATCAATGAGGAAAACCGGGGCTTTGTGATTACCCCTGCTGAGATCAATCCCGCTTACCCAGCCATCATTTTTTACCCGGGTGGGCTGGTTGCGCCAGAGGCATACCTTTACAAAATGGGGCATCTGGCAAATTGCCTGCAGACACCTGTATATGTTATCAAGGCTCCTTTTAATGCGGCAATATTTGATATTAATGCCGCGGCACGGGTCGTAGATAATTTCAACCTGGAAACCATATGGGTCGGCGGCCATTCTTTAGGCGGCATCTCCGCCGCGCGCTTTACAGCAGGAAACTTTGATAAAGTTGAGGGGCTCTTTCTATTCGGTTCTTACAGCGACCAGGACTTAAGCAACTTCGAGGGTAAAGTTATCTCCATCATGGGCGAACAAGACTTAATCATCAACAGGGAAAATTACGAAGAAGCAAAGCAGAACCTACCAACGGGTGCACAGACTATCGAGATTGAGGGGCTAAACCATTCCGATTTCGGCAATTATGGCCTGCAGAGTGGAGATGGCGCAAGCAGTCTTTCTGAAGAAGAAATTATCGAATTGATTTGCAGCTCCTTTAAGGATCATTTTTAAACTGCCCGTCAGATTATCAGTCAAAACCCGGTCCCCTATCTCTGGAGGGAAAGTGAGCTATATAAAAAAAGAAAAAACACTGGAAATAAGAATTCTCAAGTATATGCTGGCAGCTTACATCCTCCTGGCGCTGATCATTGCCGGCCTAAATTACGGCTATGCCGATCAAGCTGCTCCTGCCGTGGCAGAATTCATCTCCTGGTTCTGGCACTTCTATGAAAACTGGCTTAAAACAATATTTATTATCTGCGGAAGCTATCTAACTCTCAAGATTATTGCCGGTTCCGGTAATACAACCATGAGGAAAAAAAACCTGCAGGGCTTTATAATCATCGCCTTCATTGTCCATATTATCGGCCCAATTTTATTAAATATCTCCGAACTTTACTTATTCTCCATGCCTCTGCCCTGGACTACATTTCCACTACATCTTTTCTACGAGGAAAGCTCCTTTTACCAGACCCGCTTTCCCCTCTGGGGCGCGGCCGGGATTACTGCGGCCCTGCTCTTTTTCGCATTAGTTAATGTTATTGTTTTTGGCGGAACAATTCTTCTGGGAAGGAGGTGGCAGTGTTCGACCCTTTGCCTTTTTAATGGCTTTGCTGCTGAAGTTTTCGCTCCCGCTTTTCCACTCATCGGCAAACACAATAAGGTAAAACCAGCTGTTTTGAAGATATTTAGCGGCCTGAAGTGGCTGCTCCTTATACTGGCCCTCTTTTTCACTTCCTTCTGGGTCCTATATTTAAGCGGCCTGCTCGTTATGTTGGATCCTGATATGATGGCCCAGGTTGAGGTGTTTAAGTACCTCGGCGCTGAACTGCTGGCGATGATGTTTTTGTGGGTAGTGCTAACCGGCCGGGGTTACTGCTACTACTGCCCTCTTGGCACTGTTTT
>SL_8KL_010_SEDDRAFT_10004195_pt1 | contig 11675 bp, 7 predicted proteins | sample SodLakKL_010_SED_4_FD_11160 | JGI IMG/M metagenome (IMG submission 11160) | reverse complement strand
CATCGGGATGGGTGAAAACCTGCTTCAGGCGAAAATGGCCTGTGATTGTTTTGCCAAGAAACATCCGGATGCCTTTTTTGGTCTGAACAGCGCTAATTATGCCGACTATACCTGGGGTTTGCCGATCAAATCGCTTTTCGGAGTCGGAATGCGTATGGAGCGTAATTTTCAGGGGGTTGGGGTCCGCACTATCGGCCACTTGGCCGGCCTGCCCCGGGAAATGCTCCGTAAACGCTGGGGAATCAACGGAGAGGTTCTCTGGCTTAATGCGCACGGAATCGATTATTCGCTGGTTGAACCGGGTGCAGTCCATGAACAAAAAGGGATCGGGCACACTGCCACTTTACCCAGGGACTACCGAAAACAGGAAGAGATTGAACTGGTCCTGCGCGAAATGACTGAAGAAGTGTGCCGCAGGATCCGCCGGCAGCGGAGGATCGGATCAACCGTTCACCTTTATTGTAAGGGGGCCGATTTTGATCGCCCTTCCGGATTTGCCCGCCAGAAAAAGCTGCCGGAAGCGACAGCCGCGGTAATGGATGTTTACCCCACCGTGCTTTGGCTTTTTCGCAAACACTGGGACAGAAAACCTTTACGGGCAGTTGGGATAAGCTTGACCGGACTGACCGCTTACCGTCAGCTTCAGCTCACGTTCTCCGAGCACTATGAAAGGGAAGAGGCTTTAACCAGGGCAGTTGACCGGGTGCAGGAGCGTTTTGGCAAAACCAGCATTTTCCGGGCCTCCGCATTAACACCGGGCGCCCAGTTTTTCCAGCGCTCCGGAATGATTGGAGGACATGATTCGTGAGCAAAAAACTTAACCAACAATTTGGCTGCAGCCAAATGATGCTTCCGGAACACCGGAGCACTCTGCAGGAACATGCTGCCCAAAACCGGTGGTATGAAACAATGCAAAGACCTGTGCTTGACGAGCAAGAACAGGAAAGGCTGCAGCAGGTTTTTGAAGAGGCTCTTGCAAAAAAGCAAAATATTACGGTCACTGTTTTAGAGGAAAGTGGCCGGAACACTTACCAGGGGATTCCCCTGCGCAGCGATCAGGCCACTGCTACTATTTTGCTGTCTTCTACTTCGGGCAAGCCTCGGTTGATAAAGGCTGCTGATGTGGTGCAGCTGGAAAAGCTTGATCACCGTTAAGTTTTTGGCGGGCCTGAAAGACCAGCCCTTCAACAAGTTCATCGCGGTTGGCATTTTCCTGTCCGTCGTAATAGACTGTCACAATAGGGATCCCTAATTCATCCTGCAGTGGCCTTTGCTGGGCTTCAACAACGGAACTGGGCATGCACGTAAACGGCGCAACGAAGATCGCTCCGGTTACCCGGTCTCTGCTTGCGAATGCAGCAGAGCGCCCGATGGTCATCGCTGGTTCACCACCGTAATGCTCGGAAACATATTTTACGGCATGCTGCATAATTTCCCAGGGAGCAGGCTCATGGAGATCTTCGAGCAGCGGACCTGCAGCATTTTCAAGGGCAACTTCGTCACGATGCGCGATGTTGATCAGCACAGAGTATATTTTCTGTTTGACATAATCAGCAAACCTGCGTTTTAGTTTAAAGGCCTGCAGGGTTTCATGGTAGTCGATATAAATTGTATAGCTAAATATTTCTGAAGCCGGGGACAGACATACTTCACCGCCGGCTTTTTCAATTTTATTGATGACCGATTGGTTGCAGCGATCATCTAAGCGCACGTAGAATTCTCCAGCCAACAGGATGCGTGGTTTTCGGGTCTCCTGAACAGGAATGTTTCTAAAATCATTTGCCGCTTTTCTGATTAAGTCCTCCAGCGGTTTCCTGTAACTGCCGCTAATCAGGCTGGTCAAGGGGACTTTATAGTTTTCCAAGAGGGCAGTTAGTTTGTCTTTATAGTGGTTAAAGAGCTCATCAGATTTGCCGGGCTGCAGTTCATAAGGTCGCACTCTATGAAGCATTTTATAGAGCAGATCCAGAGCCACTAAGCCATTAAATATTCCAACAGCAAAAGTTTTTCCGCAACGTTTTGCTACATCATCAAATTTTATGGCACATACCCTGTTTTCGCCGTAACCGGCTCTGTTGACCGCTAAAGATTGTACCGGCGCATAAAGCCCGTACCGGCATGGGCCGCAAGCCCAACCCTGGAAGAATACTTCCCCGCTACCGCTGCTCTCGTTTGACTGCAAATGCTTTAAATAATCTTGTAAGTTTTGAATGAAGGGCAGGCATTCTTCACCGTTAACAAACTGTTTGGCAAGGGAAAGATCACCGGTGTTGCCCTGGGGCAATACTTCAGCATCTATTCCATAGCTTCTGAACATAGCAGCAAAAACACTCGAATGAAAAGATGGTTCGGGAATAAGTATTTTATTCCAGTCATTTTGGTTAATTGAGCAGGTTGTAGATGAATACAATACAGGCGGCCGGGACTCTTCTTTGGAAAGACAGGTATTTCTGAACGCCTCAAGTCGGGTTATCATTCCTGCCGGAGCTGTATGCTCATCCAGGGTAAGGCGCAGGTAACTGGCCATTCCACTTAAAAAGTGCCGCAGCATAGCATTAGGACCGCACTTGAAAGGATCCAAAAAGATCATGTTTATCTGGGGCAGTCCAGTTTGCTCTTTTTTCAGGTTTAAGAAATTGATTAGTATAACAGAGGAAAGTATCCTTTGCAGCTGCGCCGGATAGATGTTTTCCATCCGGCTAACCTGCTCTTTTAGATATGTCTCAAATTCAGCTTTGTAAGGATCAAGATATTGAGAATCGATATCTCCCATGTACCAAGCCTGCAGGTAAGTTATAAAATATTCGTGGGGTACAGCAACTATTCCGCTTTGGCGTGCGTAGCGCATTGATTGTTTCGATATGAATTCATCATAGAGGGTATAACCACGGCTTAAAAATGCTGCCGCTGCACGATCAGAATTATTTTTTAACACTTCAAACATATCTTCGGCAGCAGAGGCCATCTTTTGACGGAACTCATTTTGCGAGTTATAAGCGGCCTGAACAGATTGTTCCAGCAAAGCAGCGTTGTATTTTTCGCCCAGAATTCTTTTTGCTACCGGTTCCAGTTGTTCTTTAATGCTCTCGTATCCATTATTGTAGTTGAGCTGTGCATATAGAATCTTTTCAGGCTCAAGATTTATTGAATTCTGAACGGTGCCTCTTAAAGTTTGAAGCAGGGGGCACACAAAGGAGCGGGGCCACTCAGGGGCCCAGGGCAAGGCTTCCATGTTAACTACTTCAGGCAGGAATATGTAATCAAGCTCTTTTTCTTTTAGCTCCTGGTAGTGACCGATAATCACTTTCATCGGATAGCACATTTCAGAATCCAGCATTATTTTACCCTTTTGAAGGGTATCAGCAGTAGTGTCATCAGAAAGAACCACCCTACAACCCAGGTTACGTAAAAAGGCATTCCAAAAGGGATAATAATCAAAGTAAAGGCCGCTGCGGGCTATGCCAACCCGGGGGCCTTCGCTGAACCTTTCCCCGGCGCTCTGATCAAGTATTTCAGCTCTTTTTAGAGCGTAATCAGGTAGATTAAACTCGTCTTTTTTCTTTTCAATGCTGGAATAACGTCCGCAACGATCACCATAAATAAATTTTTTGCCATCAGTAAAACTTATGATATTAAGTTCGCAATTGTGTTCATGCTTGCATTCTGCTTGACATGGCTTTTTATCAATAGTGAATTGGCTGGCTGCAGATAAATTGTTAAACGTAAAATTGCTTTCCTCGCCCCGCTGATGAAACTGCCTGGCCATCAGGGCACTGCCGAGAGCGCCTGTTAAATCAGGTTCGGGAGGGACGTAGACAGTTTTTTTGCATATAGCGGCAAGAGCAGCAGCCAGGGCATGATTCTTTGCGGTGGCGCCAGCAAATACTATTTTACCATCCATCGGTCGCTTATCGACTGTTTTACTCAAATAGTTTTGGGCTGATGAGTAAGCCAGGCTGGCCAGCTGTTCATCCAGGGGCAAACCCCTGGCCGAAGCAGAAGCAAGAATGGACTGGGAGATCAGAGTGCAGATGTCACCAAGATCAACCCCATATTCTGCGGCAAAAGCCCTGTCGGAAAATTCTTCTTTAATGCTAATTCCTAAAAGTTCAGCAAGGTTTTCCAGAAAAGTACCGGTCCCGGCTGCACAAACCGGATTCATATTATAGTCAAAAAGAATCCCTTTATGCAATTGAATAAATTTAGAATCCTCACCGCCGATCTCAATAATCGATAAAGTCTCTTCATCTCTGAAAATACTCTTCAGTCCTTCGGCCTGGCAGGTTATTTCATCAACTGCATATTCTGCATTTAATATTTTTTGAGATAAAAAACGCCCTGATCCGGTAGTACAGGCCACAATCGGCGCATCACCGATTATTGATCCATAGCGCTCCTCAACCTGCTTCATCAACTCCAAGACCTGCAGGGCTGGTCGACCTGTTGTAGGAAGGTAGACCCCGCCGATTTGCCGGCCTTCTTGATCGAGAAGGACACACTTTGTAGAAACGGATCCACAGTCTATGCCAAGATAGATTTGAGTGATATCAAAATCACCCGCTGATGATTCATTTTCAAGATAGCTGACCTGGTCAGGGTCTAAAGGAGGCAGTGGATTATCCGGTACAAATTCTGAAGACACCAGTCTATTATTGATCAATTCTGTGAAATTGAACTGTGATCCTTTAACTGCTGCACCAATGGCATTAATAAATTCGTGATCTTCAGGAATTGACAGGTTGATATTTTCATTGCTGACGTACTCATCTAAATATTTAAGCACTGCCTTATTGTTTGCCACCCCACCGAGTGCCAAAAGAACTCCAGATTCCCGGAAACGGTTTTGGACAACACCGGTCATCACATTTTCAACCAGCGCTCTGCCCATTCCTGCTGAAACTGCGCTTTGGGTGGCTCCTTCGTTTATGGCATGAGTCATATCAGATTTAGCAAAAACAGCGCAGCGTCCTGATATGGGTACCGCTGAATCAGCTTGCACAGCAATTTCAGCCAATTCACGATCGTTATAGCCCATCCTGGTTGCCTGTTGATACCAGAAAGAACCACTACCGGCCGCACACTGGCCATTACGGTTAAAATAGCTAATTTGTCCTTTATCGTCTAATTCCAGGTAATGGATATTCTCGTGTCCGAGTGAAAGCACATAGTCGGCCCTGATTTTTTGGTGAAAGATGCCAGCCTGCAGAGCTTCTATTTCAAGCAAGGGTTTGATCCCAAGGTTTTCGGCAACCAGCTTGGCATTTTGCCCCATTACCCCAACTTTTATTGTCGGAGACTTTTTATTTTCAAGCAATTTATCTATACACTTTTGAGCAGCTTCAACGGGACGACCTGCAGTTGGGAATTTTACTTTAGTTATTTGATCATTTTCAATAAGTACACCCTTAGCTGAGAAAACTCCAATATCAAGGCCAAGGCTGATAATTGGCAAAATATCTTGATCTTTTTCCATAGTTGTAACCTCTCACTTCTTAAAAACTGATTTGAAATAACTGTTAGTTTAACATTTAATTATTAGATTATCAACGCCATAATCGCTTTTTGCACATGCAGGCGGTTTTCTGCCTGATCAAAAACGATAGACCGGGGGCCTTCAATGACCTGGTCTGTTATTTCCTCGCCCCTGTGAGCGGGCAGGCAATGCATGATGATCACATCTTCTTTTGCTTTTTCAAGGAGCGCGCTATTAACCTGAAAACGGGAAAATGTATTTAAACGCGCTTCATATTCTTTTTCCATGCCCATACTGGTCCAGACATCTGTATATACTATATCAGCAGTTTGAACTGCCTGAACAGGGTCATCCTGAATATCAATGTTTGCCCCGGTTTTAGCGGCATCAATTCTTGATAGGCGTGTAATCTCAGGATTCGGTTCGAATCCGGAAGGTGAACAAATAGATGTATGCATACCCATTTTCGCCCCGCCAAACATCAGTGAATGGGCCATATTATTACCATCACCTATGTAAGCAAGTTTAAGCCCTTCTAAGCTTTTCTTTTTCTCTTTAATTGTGAAAAGATCAGAAAGTACCTGGCATGGATGCAGCAAATCTGTTAAGCCGTTAATAACAGGAACAGAGCTGTATTCAGCCAGATCTACAACATCCTGATGTGAAAAAGTTCGGATCATGATTCCGTCAAGATAACGACTCAGATTTCTGGCCGTGTCAGCAATAGTTTCCCCGCGGTTCAGCTGTAGATCATTTGCGTTTAAAAACAAGGCATATCCACCTAGCTGCCACATCCCAACTTCAAATGATACCCTCGTCCGGGTTGATGATTTTTGGAAAATCATGCCCAGGCATTTATCTTTTAAAGGCTGATATACTTCACCAAGTTTTTTCTTCATTTTAAAGTTTTGAGAAGTGTCAAGGATCTGATCTATTTCTTCCCGGCTTAAGTCATGAATAGATAAGATGTCCTTTCCTTTCATGTTTACAGCCATTTTTACATGACCTCCTTTTCGATTAACCTCGATCAACAGTGCAGGCAATCCCCTGCCCTCCACCAATGCAAAGAGTAGCCAGTCCTTTTTTGGCATCTCTTTTTAGCATCTCATGCAGCAGGGTGATAAATATTCTTGCTCCGCTTGCACCGATGGGGTGACCAATAGCGATTGCTCCACCGTTAACATTAACCAGATCTGTGTTCAGGTCGAGTTCCTTAATTACACTTAAAGCCTGAGCAGCGAATGCTTCATTTGCTTCGATCAGATCAAGATCTTGCACGGTCCAGTTTGCTTTAGCCAGGGCTTTTTGGGTAGCTGGTATCGGACCGGTCCCCATAATTGAAGGGTCAACCCCGGCTGATGCGGAACTCTTAAGTCGGGCCAGCGGCTTTAAACCAAGTGAATTAGCTTTATCCAAACTCATAACTACAACTGCTGCAGCGCTGTCGTTGATACCGGAAGCATTTCCAGCGGTTACAGTCCCATCTTTTTTGAAAGCGGGACGAAGCTTGGCCAGTGATTCAAGGTTTGCCATCCTGGGGTGCTCATCTACTTCAAATATAAGGGGATCCTTTTTTTTCTGGGGAACAGAAACCGGGACGATCTCGTCTTTAAAGCGACCGCTTTCGATTGCTGTATGTGCTCTATCCTGGCTGGTCAACGCAAACTGATCCTGCATTTCCCTGGTGATGCCGTATTTTTCGGCAACATTTTCAGCGGTAATTCCCATGTGGAAGTCATTCATTGCACACCACAGGCCATCTTTAATCATCACATCAACCATACTGCTATCACCCATGCGCAAACCCCACCGGGCATTATCAACTGCATAAGGAGCAGCACTCATATTTTCAGTGCCTCCAGCCACAATAATTTCAGCTTCACCGGCAGCGATAGATGTGGCTGCCGAAGTAATGCTTTTCAGTCCGGATCCGCAAACTTTGTTTATCGTAGTGCAGGGAACTTCTACCGGTAATCCGGCTCTTAATGCTGCCTGGCGGGCAACATTTTGTCCCAGCGCGGTTTGAAGCACACAACCCATTAAAACTTCGTCAACCTGATCTGGTTTAACTCCGGCTTTTTCCAGGGCATACTTGATAACCAAACTACCCAATTCAACTGCACTGACATCTTTTAATGAACCACCAAAGGTTCCTACGGCAGTTCGAACTGCACTGACAACTACTGCTTCTTTCATTAATTCAACCTCCAATTAATCAAGTTTAAAAAGCCAGCTTCGTGGCAATTATGCGGTAAAAGCTTGTTGTTTCAAAACAAACTGACTATGTATAATTCGATAATTGAAACTGAATTCCTTTCAGAAGTTCCAAAAACCTTAAATATATGTAAACAGGATTGAGTAAAGGTGGGTGTTTAATCTAAAGAGAAAACTTATTCGAAGCTTATTTGAGAGAATTAAATATCAAAATTATAATATTCCAGCTTCATTTTGTAGAATAGTTGAAAATTTATCAACCAGTTCAGGGTCAAACTGAGTGCCGGCAAAATATTTTATTTCTTCAAGAGCTTCATTTGCCTTTTTAGCTTTACGATAGGGGCGATCGTTGATCATCGCAATATAAGCATCAACAATTGATAAGATTCGGCATTCTGGCGGGATTTCTTTTTGTTTTATACCAAGCGGATACCCGCTGCCGTCCCATTTTTCACGGTATTTTAGTAATAAATCAGCTATCCCGGAGAGTTCAGGTGATGCGTAACTGATCCGGTAGCCTTTTTCAACATGCTGGCGAATTACTTCCCATTCTTGTTCAGTAAGTTTTCCTTTTTTGTTTAAAATATGATCTGGAACAGCAATTTTCCCAAGATTATAGATTTGGGCCAGAAGAGCAAGATCTGCCATTTGGTTTTCAGCCAGACCGGCACTCTTTCCAAGCTTAAAACTAAAAAGTTGGACTTCTTCATTTTCACCTTCATTAATACCATCATAATTGAAATGCGAGGATAACAATGCTTTGACAATTTTGCTGCGAGATTCATTACTGCGTTGAAGTTTATCTTTATACATTGCCCTGTCTGCTTCAGTATAGATGTCTTCTAAAAAGTTTTTACTGTTATTGCTTACAGCCATTCCCAGTGAAATGCTTAAAGGCAATTTGGTATGCTCTTCATTGTATTGATCAAATAGATTGCGAATTCTGGTGATCAGCTTTTTAGCTGCATTCTGATTTGTTCGTGGTAAAATCAGCGCAAATTCATCACCGCCGACCCGGGCCAGAATGTCGGAATCGCGTAAAATATTCTGAAGCAGAGCAGCACAGGATTTTAAATATTGGTCACCTTCTTTGTGGCCAAAAATATCATTAACTAACTTCAAACCATCTAAGTCAGCAGAGATAATAGCAACCGGATATTCACGCGATCCCTCGAGTTTTTCTAATTCATTCTCGAAGTACGAACGGTTATAAATTCCAGTCAGGGAATCATGAAAGCTTAAATATTTCAAACGTTCTTCAATTTGCTTTCTTTCAGTGATATCCAGCGCAATCAAAACGATACCTTCGACTAACCCGCTATGATCCCGCATAGGTGACAGAAAAATGCTAAGATTGACGGGTGAACCATTTTTACGGGTACAGGCTAACTCCAGATCATTAGTGATATTTCCCTCAATTGCTTTTTCAAAATAGTATCGCAGTGTCCCATTCTGATCATTTAAAAACTGGCAAATATCTTTATCCAGTGTGTTATTTTCTGTCCATCCCAAAAGTTTTTCTGAAGCAGCGCTCCAACTTTTTATCATACAATTAGTATCAAGAGAAATAACAGAAACTGGAGAAACATGGATTATAGTTCGGTATTTTTCTCCGATATCCTGTAATTCCCGGTTAGCCTGCTGATAGGCGGTAATATCTTTACCACTTAAAACATGATAATCTATGGTTCCATTCTGATCCTGCAGGACATTATGTTTCCATAATATAGTGGAGGCGGGACCTTGATTGACAGAAACTTGTGATTCTATTTCCACCGGGCATTGGGTAGGATCGATCATTGCAAAAAAAGCTTTATAGAGTTCCCTCTCTTCTGTTAAACAAAAAATATCCCAATAAAATTTTCCCTGTATTTGATTAAATTTCATTTTGATCAGTTTTTCGCAGAAATTATTGCAATAAACAATTCTGCCTGCTTGATCAAGAATAACAATGATACAGTCAATGAAATCATTAATGACTTGAAAAAGGTTTTTTCTTTTCTCCAAATCAAGCATAGTTGTCAATTTATTATTGTCGTTCTGTTTATTTTCAACTATTTTAAACACCTCGAAGCAGCTGATCTGTTTAACTTAGAACACTGATAATCGTTAAATTCAGGTTCTTTGCCAAATCAAGGTCATATGGTTTAGGATGTGGAGCCAAATCTTCACCGCTATATAGGACTCTTACTATCGGTCGAAGTGAACAGCCTGGATTATTGCCAATGACCAGTCCGCTTTCACCGTTACTCAAGAGAACTTGAAATCCGAGGGGATAAGCGGCGATCATGGAAAGAAATACTGTTAATATTGTCATCTCAAAGGCTTCCCCTCCCCAGGAGAAAAGCATTTCCACGGCCTGGTGAGGGAGATAAGCGTTGCGATATGGCCTTTCCGAGGTGAGGGCATCGTAAACATCCACAATACTAATGATTTGAGCCAATGGATTAATTTTATCACCTTTCAGACCCTGCGGGTACCCCTGGCCCTGAATGCGCTCATGATGCTGTACTATTATATCACCGGCCAGGGCAGAGAATAATGATGTTTTCTTAAAAAGTTCATAACCATAAAAAGCATGGTTTTTTACTGTTTTGTATTCGTCTTCGGTCAGGTCACCGGGTTTGTTTAGGATGTTCTCCGGAACATGGATCATGCCTAAATCATGTAGGAGAGTCCCTGTTGCCAAAGCCTTTAAACTTTTACTTTTGTAACCCATTTTAATCGCCACAAGCGTAGTCAGGATGCTGCAATTAACGCTGTGAGCAAACAAATAGTCATTTTTGGCCCTGATGTCAACCAGTTGAACTATCACTTCCCTGCTATTCATCACCTCATTAATAATCTTAGAAACTGTTTTTATCAACTGTTTATCCTGCACGTTAAAGCCTTTTTTTTGAGTTCCGGGGGTTTGGAAACTTTTCATAGTATTTTTAACAATAATACGGGCTTTATGGCGGGTTTCTTCGCTAATCAGGTCATTTATTTCTACATCCTCTATCCTTTTGTCCTGGATGTAAATATAATTAATCCCTAATCTTTTTAGATAGGTAATATATTGGGGTTTGATCTCTATACCTGCCTGAAGTAAAGCCTGGCCGGTGCCACCTAAAATAGTCTTTGCTAAAACCATACCGGGCCGGGTCATATCCAGTGAAACTCTACGCATTATTAAACCTTCTTTCTTATTTCAAACCATGCTGCTTGTTATTAATCCGAAATAGCATACTATTTCACCGAAGACGCATTTTTAATTTAAAATGACTTTATTATTTGCTACTTACTACAAAGATATGCAAAATCCTGCTTATTTTGATTGTCGGCTACTAATTAATATTCTTAACTGATATAAGTTAACAATATTGATGATCACAAATAAAGCCCGGTTAAGAACCGGGCGATCTGGTTTAAATAGTTTGTTATAGATATGGTTATTATTATAAATCATTTCACTATGACCACAGTACAATTTTTTGCTTCTTGAACTACAGCACTACTAACGCTTCCAAGGATTCTTTTCTTCCAGCCCCCAAATCCTCTGCTTCCTAAAACAATCATGTCAAAACCTTTTTCTGAGGCAAGTTCCAAAATTGTTTTAGCAGGATGTCCCTGCTTTAAAATTGTTGTTGCTTTGATGTTTTTTTCTTCAAAAAATTTTAAGGCCTCTGATAATAATTCTTTTCTTTCCTCGACATATTCCTCGATTTTCTTTTTAAAAAGTTCTAAGTCTGCATCTGATGGAACATAACCCTCACCGTACGGAATTGCAGTAATGTTAAGATTTTCTTCGTAAACATGAATTATGACTACCTGCGTAGCATTGCATCCCTTTATAATTATTGAAGCTTTTTCCAATGCTTTATTGCTATGCTCTGATCCGTCTGTGCAAACTAAAATCTTCATATAAACCACTCCTTTATATTAAATTAAGCCTGCAGCCGATATCTAACCTTATTTTACCATATATTTTAATATATTTATACAATTA
>SL_8KL_010_SEDDRAFT_10004193_pt1 | contig 11676 bp, 11 predicted proteins | sample SodLakKL_010_SED_4_FD_11160 | JGI IMG/M metagenome (IMG submission 11160) | reverse complement strand
AAGCCGAGCCAGCCGTTGCCGACCACACTGGAGATTTCTATGTCCGGAACGCCTTCGACCTCGTCAACGTTCTCCAGTGGTACTTGATTCGCAAAGTCAATATCGCCGGCCTGCAGCGCGTTGACCATCGTTCCCGGCTCGGGGATCATCTCGATGTCAACTCCGTCGAGATACGGAAGCTGGTTGCCCTCCTCGTCAGTTTCGTGGTAGTCGTCGAAAGCGTCAAGCCTAATGTGGGAGCCAACCTCGTGCTCGACGACTTCGAAGGGGCCGGTTCCGACGGGCTCAAGATTGTATCCCTCCCGTCCGAGTTCTTCGACAGCTGTCTCGTTGATGATCGTCGCCGCGCGACCGGGACCGCGCGTGAGGTGAGCTAGTAGTGCCGCATTCGCTTCCTCAAGGTTGAGCGCAACAGTGTAGTCGTCGATGACCTCGACTCCATCCTCATCGAGCGGTCTGAGGTCCTCGAGTCGTGTAATCTGTCCAGCATCATTCTCGAAGTTGTATCGGATGGTGTACTCTACATCCTCGGCGGTGAACTCGTCGCCGTTATGGAAGGTTACGTCGTCGCGAAGTTCGAAGACATAGCGGGTACCATTCTCCTCGACCTCCCAGTCAGTCGCGAGGTCAGGCACAACCTCGGTTTCCTCGTTCAGCGTTAACAACCCGTTGAATACGTTTGCAGATATCTGGAAGTACTGGCCGACACTGATGAACGCTGGAAAGAGGTCGCCGACCTCGCCGAGGAACCAGCCGGCGGTGAGTCGACCGCCCTGTAGTTCGTCGCCATCAACGTCACCCGGGTCGAGATCGTCACCATCATCCTCATCGCCGGCACAGCCGGCAAGAGCTGTGAGGCCGGCAGCTCCGAACAGTTTGGTGGCAGTACGTCTGTCGATGCGTGGGCCGGAGAGATCATCCGGATCAAACTGGTGTGGCATGCAGTCACATAGTTGTTGGCGTATATGCACTTAGAAGAAGGGCCGAATATTTCCGGGTTCGTGTTATTTTGATTTACAAGTAGTCATAGGTATTACGCTATCAATACATATTGATCAATATTATCTGCATTATTTGTCGGAAATTCTATGGCAAGATGTTCTAGGATTGAAGCCAAAATAGGCCTGCCGAAACCACTATTTCGTTCCGTAGATTGGCTATGTTATGCGAGAGGTGACTCTGCGAATCATCCACCGTGGGGAGCCGGAGTGTGAAGTGAGCGCTCGGCATCCCGACGTGACGATACGGTCTGTCTCCTCGATGACCGGACGGGAAGCGGAGCGAAAACGGATTATCGAACTTGAAGGACCAACACCGTCGCTGAAATCATTTCTCACCGAATTTCGGGAGACCGAGTCAGTGCTGAAAGCCGACCCACTCTCCCCTCTGACCGGCGACCATGTCTACGTGGCGCTCGTCGTCGATGCCGAGCGGTGGGACAGCATCTCCGAACGGCTCTCTGACATGGGGATCCACTATCGAATGGGCACCACGATCAACGACGGTGTTGAGCGCTGGACGTTGTATCTCGACCCAGATGACGACCTGTCTGGTGTGATTCGTTCGCTGGAGCGCGGTGGCAACGACGTGGAACTCGCTCGTAACGTCCATCTCTCGGAGATTGACCGCCCACCGGAGTTGGCCGTGAGTAGCTTTCTCGACGAACTCACGCGGCGCCAGCGGGAGGTGCTCATGATTGCCATTGATGTCGGCTACTACGACCATGGCGGTGGGGTCGGTGTCGAGGCGATCGCTGAGGAGATCGACCTTGCCACCACGACCGTCTGGGAGCACCTTTCGCGTGCTGAGGCGAAGGTGATGAATGGGGTCGCTGTCCGGCTCCCTGAGTGACTGGTCGACCCGCGCCTGCCGCCGATCGTCGACTGTCCATCCGTCGAACTCGCATCCAGACGATCCGGCGTATCGCTTCATTTTCTGAGTCTGGACTATCGGCCTCAGTCGTCTCCGCTGGGCGGACGACATCATGCGCAGGAAAGTACGTGTCACGAGCAATTCGAGGGAATCCAGTGAAAGGACGTATCGGATTCATCCCCGCGCTGAAGCGCGAGGCTTTCTCCTCGATTCTCCGTAAAAGCGCGCCCTGTATTCAGCACAAAGTTTGTATCAGGTTTTTTGGATTGAAACAGATCCCACAGTCGATATCACCCCGGAGCGATCCTCCTGTTCTCACAAATATATGAATGATCCAAAGAAATATTGAATGAGAGCACCTACGGAGAGATATGGCCGAGTTCGATCCAGCCCCTGCCTCCGATAATACTCAACGGCGGTGGCAAACGGGTACAGACACGTTTGGTCGTGTCTACGATGTCGTCCTCGGAGTGACGTCGCCGACGGCGTACACCGAGATCGCAGAACTTGCAGACTGCTCGTCGAACGCCGCAAAAAAACATCTTGACCGCTTAGTGGAGATGGGTATCGCTCGAGCTGAAAAAGACAGCCGTCCAGCAACATACGAACGAAATGAGGGGTATCTCGAGTGGCAGGATGCCACCCGGATCGCATCCGAGCTCTCTGTTGAGGAGATCATCGACCGTGTAGCAGCGCTTGAATTACAGCGAACAGAATATGAATCGCAGTTCGAGGCGAGCGCCCCAGCGGACGTCACCGTGTTTGATCACGAGAGTCACGATACGATCCATGAGCGGATGGTCGCAATCAGCGAGTGGCAGGGTGTAATTCGCGATATTAGACTGTACGAGCTTGCTCGACAGCTTTCTCAGAACGACGGGCATCTGATACCCGCCTAAATGAGCCAGCCACCGGAGGATTCGGAAGCGAACTCAACAGGCCCACCGGATCGACAGACGCTCCGTCTGTTGGAGCAACACATCTCGTCGGATTCACTCGTGGCGGAGACAGCGTTTGATCCGGACTCTTACGAACCTCGACTGCTCCGTGGATTGATCGATGTGGGGCAATACCCGAAACCAGTGAACGCAGCCTATCTCGATATTCGGTGGTTCACGACTGAGGATTTCTCACTTCACTACGTCGAAGTACACGAGGACGAGAAACACTGGGAGTGCCGCTGGGATCGGCACCCGAACGCGCACAACACCCGGCTGCACTTTCACAAGCCACCGTCTGCGACCGAAGTCGCCGATCTCGAACTTTCGTCGCTTCATCCACTCGAAGTATACTCCACGGTCTTCACGGCAATCGAGCAGCGGATAGGGGCGCTGTGGTGATCACAGTAAAATCGTGATTAGTAAAATCTTGATTTAGATAATCGACGCTTTTACTTGTGGTGCCACCATAGGAGGCACATGGGACGACGCCAGTTCGTGAACCGGGGCGACGAACTCGATCTCCTGCATTCACGTTTCGAGCATGGGGAAGGAGACCTCATCGTGATCTATGGCCGTCGTCGACTCGGCAAGAGTGCACTCGTCCGAGAGGCGATTGCTGATCGTAACGACGCGGTCTACTGGCAAGCAACTGAAGAAACCGCTGAGGCACAGCTCGCCAACTTTGTCGACGTAGCGAGCGAGACGTTTCCCCTTCTTGGAGACATTCAGCGGGACTGGGAAGCACTGCTCCGTGCACTCGGTCGTGAGGATGCCGTCGTGGTTCTGGATGAATTTCCGTACCTCGTTGAGTCAAACGACGCCCTCCCCTCGAAGGTCCAGCGCGTCTGGGACTTGCATCTCGAAGACACGGAGATGACGCTTGTGCTCGTCGGATCGTCCATTAGCATCATGGAAGAGAAGGTCCTGAGCGGTGGGAGCCCGCTCTATGGACGTCGAACTGCGACGATCGACTTACCGCCACTCGGTATGAAAGATGCCCAAGCGTTCTATCCAAGCGACGAGCCCGATGGTATCGTCCAATCATGGGGCGTCTTTGGTGGGACCCCCTACTATCTCCGCGCGCTCACACCAGAGGAGTCGTTGGCGGAAAATATCCAGACGCACGTGCTCTCGGAACATGGTATCCTACACAATGAACCCGAGTTCCTACTCCGAACGGAGTTCGGTATTCGAGAGCCACAGACCTACTACACGATCCTTCGGGCCATCGCCACGGGGCGACGTGCAGCCAACGAGATCGCGGACTTCGCAGGCGTCGACTCGAATGCACTCGGTTCGTACCTCTCAAAGCTTCGCCGACTCCGTCTTGTCGAGCGGGACATTCCGGTGACCGCGAACCCGAACTCCACGCGGAAAAGCCGGTATCGGTTGAAAGAGCCGCTGTTTCGCTTTTGGTTCCGGTACGTGTACGCTCAAGAGGGAAAGATCGCACAACTCGGTGACGAAGCGTATGAGGAACTGGTCGCTCCCTCCTTTACCGAGTACATGGGATCGATGTTTGAACTCGTCTGTCAGAACGCACTCCCGGATCTCGTGCCGAAAACATATCGTGGCGTCGGCTACTGGTGGCACAGAGATGACGAACTCGACGTTGTCGGGCTCGCAAGCGACGGGACGCTCGTCGTCGGCGAGTGCAAGTACACGACGCGTGAGATGCATGAGGGCGACCTTGCGGACCTCGAACGGAGCGCCTCGCAGGTTGACTGGACGCCACCAGAGGGCGGGGAGCCCGACTATCATTACTGCTGCTTCTGTCGCTCCGGATTTTCCGACGGACTGTGCGAAACAGCTGTCGACCGCGATGATGTCTCGCTGTTCGCACCTGCAGATTTGATATCTTCTCCGTGCTAAAGGGCAAGGCTTGTGCTCGAAATTTACATGCACAGCGTGTTGGATGACGGGACGGAAGTCCAGCATAGCGAACTGAATCTGGATGCTGACGACGGCCCGAGAAGACTAAGAAGTGAAAGAGTTGACTGTGCGTGGAGTAGCGAATCGAGACCATGCACCGTCGAAGCAAACGTTGCGCATGAGTGGAAGTCGTTCGATGTGGCAGCGAAAGCAGATACCGATTGTGTGAGTGTGCGGCTTCATCTTTTTCGCCCCACAGGTTATCACCCCCTACAAGTGTTGGACAAAGGTTGACATTGCATGTGAGTAATGCAGAATCATGATCAAACAAGGATTCTGGCGAANAACGAAGGGCCCTTTCTCAAAGGGTGATTACGCATGGAACTGAGCGATGTCACGCTTCGAGAGGGGAATCAGATTCCCGGGCGAGACTATGGCATCGAAGATCGGGTTGAGGCCGGTAAACTGCTCGACACTCTCGGGTTAGACTTCGTTCAGGCAGGGTTTCCCGTAACGGGAGAGGCTGACCGCGAAGTTATCTCCACACTTGCGACGGACCTTGACGCGGACGTGATTGGTATTGCACGAGCCGTTCCCGGCGATGTCGAAGCAGCGCTCGATGCCGACGCGGATGTCGTCGAGATTTTTGGCCCGCTAGGTGACCACCATCTTGAGTCGGTTGTCGGAAAGTCTCGGTCGGAAATGCTCGATGCCTTTCGTACGACTATTGATCGGGTTCACGACGCGGGGGCGACCGTCCACCTCAGCCTGCTGGACGCATTCCGCACGGATCCTGATCATTTGTTGAAGGCGTTTGATTCGTTTCCGGATGTTGAGTACGTGAACCTCGCGGATACGGTTGGTGCCCGTGCTCCTGCATCTGTCGAGAAACGACTTTCAGCGCTTGATCAGCACATCGAATTGTCACGGGTGAGCGTCCATTTCCATGACGACCTCGGTGTCGCCACGGCAAACGTGCTCACTGCCGACGCACTCGGCGTCGGGAAGGCGGATGTCAGTGTCGCCGGTCTCGGTGAACGGGCCGGGAACGTGCCACTTGAGGAAGTAGTCGTTGCGGGTGTACTTGACCGAGGAGATTCGTTCGGCGTTACGGAAGCGCAACTCATGCCTGTCTGTGAGGCGGTATTAGAGACTCTCGAAGAACCAGTCGATGAACGGAAGGCAGTGATCGGTCGGGAGGCAACGCGACACGAATCAGGACTCCATACGGCGGCGATGTTGGAGGATCCGAGCACGTTCGAACCGTATGCACCGGAACGATTTGGCGGCAACCGAACGCTCGTGTTCGGGAGTGGAACTGGTCGAGGTGGAGCTCGCGGTCTCCTCAACCGTGCTGAAGTTGAGGTGACCGATGACCGTATTGTGGACTTTCTCGATCGGCTTGCGGATGTAGGACCGCTTACCACCGCGGATGCGGTTGCCTTGGCGGAGAAGGTCTACGGGGAATAGCGGCGAGGATATTAAATAGTCGACGTGGCGAATGACTCACCTGATGGAGCGGTGAGGGCATTCGAGAGCAGTTTCTTCTCCGCTTTCCGAAGGTGCTCAAGAAATGTTGGATGTGTAATGTCCAGTTGGGAGGCGACCGTCTCGGCATCAGCCCCGCGCGGCCAATCATAATACCCCGCGTTGAGTGCAGCCTCGACGACTTCGAGTTGACGCTTTGAGAGACCGGCAGGTCTGTCTGGAACCCGTGAGAGTTTCTCGACACGCGCTTGTCCGAGTGTATCTAACTCGGTTATGATCTCACGAACATCGGTCCGTGAGAACGTGAGCACATCGAAAACGCGTTCGGTACCGAACGCTCGGTCTAAACCACACAGCATGCCGTTGTGCTTCCGCACGATCGGAATCGCTCCACAGGAGCGCTTGCGCACCAGCAGCGTCGAATCACCGATTACTCCGACGCGTTCAACAGCACTCGATTCCTCAAGACGCGTCGCGAACTCGTCTCGCTTATCAGGAATCTCCGCCACGAACGTGAGCGTGCCGTCGTCATGCACTTCCTCGTTTGTGACGACGATGGGTTGGTCAAACTCGTTGGTTACGTCGTTGAGGACGTAATCCGAATCGAGATCAAGTCGAATGGTACTCCGTATCATACACGGGCGAGGCGCTGGATACTAAAGAACATTCGGCAGGCAGTATATAAATGCCAAACAAGTGTAGGCTCAACCCATATCCCCAAACGTTGGTATTGAGTTATCATATCCCACGGCAACAATCATGAGGGTTTCGAGGATGAAAGATCGGTCGTCAACGGCGACTTCATTCGCAGCATCCGTCGATGTCCTTCTGATCGTATCGTTGTGGGCGCTAACCACGGCGCGGTACCAAGACCATGACACACAATCCAACACGACGCGACGTATTGAAGACGACAGGCATTGCTGCAGCCGGAACGGTCGGACTCGCGGGGTGCCTTGGTGAGGAAGGTGAATATCCGAGCAGCGATCTCACCGTGATCATTCCGTTCGACGAGGGCGGCGGATCGGACACGATCGTTCGTCAGATGACCTCTCCGCTCTCCGAGGAGCTTGATGTGAATATCCGCCCAGAGAACGTCCCCGGTGCTGGTGCAATGCGGGGGATCGGTCAGCTACTCTCGGAGGAACCGGACGGGTACACCTGCGGTAAATTTAATCCACTTACTACTTCGATTCAGGCGATGATCAATCCGCCGGATTTCGAGTTCGAGGACCTGAAAGGACTCGCGACGATCGGTTTCAACTCGATCGTCCTGATCGCTGACGCTGATGAGGACATCGGGGATTTCGATGCGCTCATCGACGCGTACGAGGACGGCACGTACACCAATATTGGTGGGCTGGGGGTCAACTACCTGCCGAACGTGATGTTCTTCAAAGAGCGGTTCGGGATGGAGTGGGACAATTATATCGAGTATTCGGGTGCGGGGCCGATCAATCAGGCAGTTGCATCCGGTGAGGTTCCGGCAGCCGTCACCTCCGATGCAGGTGCCGCAGAGGCTGTCTCGGGCGGTGATGCGGAGGTACTCGCTGTGTTGACCAGCAACGGGAGTGACGTGTTCCCCGACGCGCCGACGATTCCCGAGCTAGGATATGAAGACATGGACTTCATCGGACAGATCACCCGAGCGATGTGGGTACCCCCTGAGACGCCTGAGGAAAATATCGATGTGCTCACCGGTGCGATCGAGGCCGTCGTTGAGGGGGAGACCATGCAAGAGTGGTCCGACGACACGGGGAATCCCATCACCTACGGTCCGCCGGAAGAGGCTGACGAGGTCCTTGATCAAGTCTGGACCGAGATTCCGGACGTGGTAGATATCGAAGAACTACGTGAGGCTGCGGAGTAACTCCTCAGAATGGACGGGAAGAGCCGCTCTGAAATAGCCCTCATCTTTCTCTTCGTCGCAGTCGCGATCGTGTTCGTCGTCCAGACGTTTAGCTTCCGATCGGGCTCCGCGACGCTGTTCCCACGAATGACGGCAGCGGTCGTCATTTTTGGAGGAATGCTTCTGCTCGCCGAGAACTATCTCCCGGAGTCACTTCGCCGAGTCGTTGCCGAACCTGTCGATCTGGTGGATCGGGATGAGTTCGAACAGACGGATGAGGTGACTCCAGCAACTGAGCCGAGTGATCAGAGCGATGAATCTGCCGTTCGCTGGGGGCAACTCACAGAGCGACAGTTCCTGTTCGCAGCTGTTACTGGTTACGTTGTTGGGAGCTATGCTTTCAGCATTCTGCTTGCGACTCCCCTGTTCGTCGCCGGCTACGGTTACTGGAACAACCAGCGTACACTGTACGTTGCCGTGCTCGTTCTGTCGTCCGTCGCCATCTGTATGGTGTTCATCTCGCTTGCTAACGCCCCGTTGGACAGAGGGCTGCTGTTCCCAAGGGGGATCCTGTAATGCCATTTGAGATGTTGGGTGAAGGGCTCAGGATCGCGTTTTCGTGGCCGACGATCGGCTGGATGGCGTTCGGTGTGGTTCTCGGTATCGTCATCGGCGCGGTTCCCGGGATCGGTCCGAACCTCGGTATGGCCGTCGCGCTCCCACTCACGCTTCCAATCGGTGGCGCGAACGCCATTATCTTTCTCGTCGGAATCTATTCCGGCTCGATGTATGGGGGATCGATCGCTGCGATACTCGTCAACGTACCCGGGACAGCAGCTGCGGCGGCCACGACTTTCGACGGATATCCCCTTTCGAGACAGGGGATGGCCTCGATGGCGTTGTCGGCATCAGCGGTGAGCTCAGCGTTCGCCGGGTTCATGACTATCGCGGTCCTCATCATCATCTCTCCGCTCATCGTCACGATCGTTCTGGCGATGGGATCACCGGAGTACTTCCTTGTTGCTGTCCTCGGCCTGTCGATGATCACCATCGTTGCACGCGGGTCCATGGTGAAGGGACTCGTTGCTGGGGCATTCGGCCTGATGCTCACGACGATCGGCATCGCGCCGATGTCCTCGGAGCTGCGGTTTACCGGTGGGTCACTCGCCCTATACGATGGTCTCTCCTTCGTCGCGGCCATCCTCGGATTGTTTGCGATCGCTGAAATGCTAAAACTCGCCGGCGAATCCGGTTCTATTGCTCGGGAAGACATCGAAACCTCGGGGAGCGTCATGGCTGGCGTGCGCGAAGTCGTCGCTCGCCCGGTCACACTGGTCAAGTCGGCATTTATCGGCATGTTCATCGGATCCCTTCCGGGATCGGGGGCCGCTGTATCGAATTTCGTCGCTTACGGTGAGGCGATGCGCTCCTCACAGAGTGACGAGTTCGGGAGTGGCGAAATCACGGGAGTCATCGCGGCCGAGGCATCAAACAACGGAACCGTTGGGGGGTCGCTCATTCCGGCACTGTCGTTCGGCATCCCCGGTTCCGGTGCAACGGCAGTCCTCCTCGGCGGATTGCTGATGCATGGACTCCAGCCGGGGCCAGACCTGTTCGAGACGGAACTCGCGCTCACTTACAGCGTCTTTATCGCACTGTTCATCGGGAACGTGATCATCCTCGGCCTTGGGTTGGCGCTGATCACGAAGACTGAGTATCTCACCAAAGTCAATACCAACTACCTAATTCCCCTCATCGTCGTGCTCGCGATAGCCGGAGGTTTCACCCTCAGAAGTAACTGGGCAGACCTCGCTACGATCCTGTTGCTCGGCGCGATCGGATACTACATGTTCCAACACAACTACTCGGTGATCGCGTTCATTCTCGGGTTAGTACTCGGCCCCATCGCCGAGGAGAACTTCATTCGATCGCTCCAGCTCTCGGACGGATCGTGGTGGATATTCCTTGCGAGTTGGCCGTCTCGAGTGCTCGTGGTCGTCACGCTGATCATTTTGTTTGGACCGATCTTCAAGAGTTGGTACGTTCGACGAGCGAGTGGTCCAACGTGAGTCTCCCTCACTCACTGCTTCTGCCATTGTTCAACACGAAAATTCCAAATGTCAAAATATGATAGGTAAAGACGCCGAATCCGACCCTCCCCACTCAGCTGGGGATGAGTCGACACGTGCCACCGAACGGCAACTGAATCGCCCGCTAAGTGATGTCACCGTCGTCGAACTGGGGCATATTGCTGCCGGTCCGTTCTGTTCGCTACTGCTCGCAGAACTTGGGGCCGATGTGGTCAAGATCGAGCGTCGCGCAAGCGGTGGCGACTCGGTCCGTGACAGCACACCCGTCGGCAACAGCCTATTCAACGCTGTCAACCGTAACAAACGGGGTCTCACCCTTGATCTAAAGACCGAAGGTGGCAAGGAGGCGTTTCTTGATCTCATCGCCGAGGCGGACGTCTTCGTTGAAAACCTTCGACCCGGAGCTCCTGAACGACTCGAGATCGGCTACGAGGACCTTCGGGAATCGAACCCGAAACTGGTCTACTGCTCCGTTAAGGGATTCAACGAGGGCCCCTATCAGGACTATCCCGCACTCGATCCAGTTGCTGAGGCACTTTCCGGTCTGATGAGTGTGACCGGCCATCCCGGGAATCCACCGGCTCGTGCCGGAACGAGCGTGGCCGATATGACTGCGGGGCTCTTCGGTGCCCTCGGCGTGGTCGCTGCACTTCGCCAGCTTGAACACACCGGTGAGGGTCAACACGTTACTGCTCCATTGTACGAGAGTACAGTCGCGCTGATGAACTACTGGCTCGTCTACGCGCAGTCCTCAGGGGATACACCTGAGCCGATCGGTGCCGGACACGACAACTGGGCTCCCTATAATGTGTACCAATCTGCGGATGATAAGTGGGTGTTCGTCGGCCCGTCGTCACAGACGCACTGGGAACGACTCTGTGAGGCGCTCGGTATCTCGCTCCATGAAGAGGATCGGTTTGCGACCATTGTCGATCGCCGACGAAATGAGGACGCACTTGACGCCGAACTTCAATCCGTTATCGGAGAGCTTCATTCCAACGAGCTTGTTGAGGGGCTACGAGCTGTTGGAGTCCCCGTCGCTCCTGTGCAGAACCTTCACGAAGTAACCAACGATGAGCATCTTCGTGAGACTGGCGGACTGGGTGAGATCATCACCGCTACCGGCGACGGTGATCGAGTCTCCGTTCCGAAGATCCCGATAACGTCGTCCGCCTTTTCGCGACCCGACCCGACTGATCCCCCTGAGCTTGGAGGAGATACGGCAGTCATCCTCAACGAACTCGGTTACGATGAGGATGAGATCGAACGCCTATTCGAAGAAGGGGCGATCTGACCACGGTACGGCAGGTAACGAAGGATAGCGCCGGAAATATCTTCGTTTTCGGGACTCATTCGAGCACTGGGTGCTGATCACGGAGAGTCCTAACTTGGTTCATCGACGGCCAGCGTACTTTCGAGGGATTCAACAGGGTAAATAAATTAACTCAGCGTATTTTTTCCACCAGAGTATCGAGATCGTCCCTATGTAAACGACATTGCCCCGGAACGACAGCCCGACTCGGAAGATCTTCCAACTATGCGAGTCGGGCTTGCCCTAGGGGCA
>SL_8KL_010_SEDDRAFT_10004192_pt1 | contig 11676 bp, 8 predicted proteins | sample SodLakKL_010_SED_4_FD_11160 | JGI IMG/M metagenome (IMG submission 11160) | reverse complement strand
CGGTCTTTTCTGTTTCGGATGCACTGGTACCTGTTTCCATTTCAAACTGTACACTTACATCGCCTGAGTCAAATTCGGGGATGTAGTCTGTGCCGATACGCACAGCAGTGAACAATGTCAGCGCAAAGATCAATATGGCCATGGAAATTACCATTGTTTTATGGTGTACGGCCCAGCCAAGTGCTTTTTTGTAAGTGTTTTCAATGCGGATAAACAGGTTCTCACTGGCTTTGAATAACCGGCTTCTCACAGTTGCCGTTTGGCTGCCCTTTTTGTTTAATAACCTGGATGAAAGCATCGGGGTCATGGTCAGTGCAGTAAGCAGGGAGGCCAGCAGGGTTACCGTAGTAATTACAGCCAGCTGTCGGAAAAGGATTCCGACGATCCCCCCCATAAATAACATCGGCAGGAAAACGCAAATGGTCGTAAGGGTAGAGGCTGATATGGCATTCCCTATTTCACTCGCTCCTGTAACTGCTGCCTTCATGGGGGGTGTGCCATCTTCAATATGACGGGTTATGTTTTCCAGAACAACAATGGCATTGTCCACCACCATGCCAATGGCAATCACCACAGCCATCAGCGAGAAGATGTTGATGGAATAACCGGCCATGAACATAAAAATGAATGCCACGATCAGTGAAACCGGCATGGTCAGCATGATGATCAGGCTTGATTTCCATTCCCTGAGAAAAAGGAAAACCACCATCACTACGAAAAGACCTGCCCACCATAGGGTAGAGGAGAGGTTGCTGATCGACCGCACTACGATATCTGAGCTGTCCACGATCTCCAGCACGGCTACATCCTCCGGAAGGCGGTGTTCAACTTTTTTCATTTCCTTCCTCACAGCCTCAGCCACTTCAAGCGTGTTGGTGCCCGTCTGCTTCTGTACGAAAAAAGCCACAGATCTTTGTCCGCCGGTGCGGGCGAAGGCTTCACGTTCCCTGAAGTCATCAATGACAGTGGCCACATCCCCGACTTTTATGCTCCTGTTATTGTGATATTTCAGTACGATATTTTCGATTTCCTGTACGTCTTCAAACTCCCCGGTTACACTGACAGCAAAATCACGACCCCCCACTTCTACATTTCCACCGGGAATGCTGATATTTTCTGCTTTGAGCACGCTGGCAATATGATTTACACTTATGTTGTAAGACTGGAGCTTCACAGGATCCGCCTCTATGCGGATTTCTCTCTCGGGAGCCCCGATGGTTACCACGGTTCCCACACCTTCCACCCTGCGCAGGGGCGAAGCGATTTCATCCTCAATGATGTCATCCAGGTCGTAATAACTGTCACTGGCCTGGATCCCGTAGGCAATGACAGGGATCATTGAACTATTCACCTTGAGGATTACGGGTTGATGGGCATCTCTCGGGAGGTGTCGCCGGGCCAGTTCAATCAGATCTCTCGCATTGCTGGCTGCTTCATTGATGTCGGCACTCCAGTCAAAGCGCATGGAAATAAAGGATACGTTTTCGCTGGAGGTGGACTCCATGTCTCGCAGGCTTTCGGTCGCTCCCAAAACGGTTTCCAGTGGTCGTGTTACCTGTTCCTCCACGAGTTCTGCAGATGCGCCCGGGTAGGCAGTGATAATGGTCAGGGTAGGGAACTCTATTTCAGGCAGAATGTCGCGCGGAAGCATCCTGATCGACACCAGGCCGAACAAAATGACCCCGATAAATATCATCAGTGTGGTGACGGGTCTGTTTACTGAACCTTGCGAAAATTTCATTATTGATGCCCTCCGTTATTTATAATGTTCACTTCCATTCCTTCCTCCACTCGGTTCTTTCCGCCTGTAATGATCTCCTGCCCGGCCTGAAGCCCGGTGATGGCGATTTGATCGCCGATGGGAAACAACCTGTTGAAGCCGGATAGCTGAGCCCGGTGGTTCTCTACCAGGTATAGCTTTTCCTGGTCGGTTTCCGGGTCACGATATATGGCTTCCATGGGAATGATCAGTACTTTTTCCGCGGGCAGACTCATACTTACATGGGCCGACATCCCTGGTTTGATGATCAGGTCCGGGTTATTGATGGTGATCTCAGCTGTTGCTGTTCTTGAGCGGGTTGACAGGAAAGGCTTGATGCTGGTGATTTTTCCCTCAAAGCTTCTTTCAGGGTAAGCCGGAATACTTATGGTTGCCTTCAGGCCTTCATGAATGCGGCCCAGATCCCTTTCGTTGATCTCTGCCTCCACCTTTACCGGGTTGAGCTGCATAAGCCGGAGTATTCCGCTTGTTCTGGAATAGCCGGGTTCCAGGTTCAGGTTCAGGAAATAATTCTCTCCCTCATTGACCAGGTAATCTACAATAGTCCCCGCAAAAGGTGCTTTGATCCTGGTGTTTTTCAGAGCCAGCTCATATTGGGCTTCGGACGCCTCGTAACGTGCCTTCAGGTGGTCATATTCCTGTCTGGATACGGTTCCCCGCTCAGCCAGTCGCTTCACCCTGTTGTAATCTTTTTCCAGGGTCAGGTATTCTGCTTTTGCCTTTGCGAGCATTTCCCCGGAAAGTTCAGCCAGTAATTGCCCTTCCTGCACCCGGGTTCCTTCGGGGTAGTATAATTTTTCTACTTTTCCCGGAAAACCTGCTCCCAGGTTGGCTTCCCTGTTGGCAAAAACGGTGCCCGACAACCTGATTTCTGCTTCATGAGATATTTCCCTTACCAGGGCAGTACTTACCCCGGGCTTTTCTCCTGAGCTGTCCTGTGTTGTGGTATCTGTTGTGCAGCCCTGAAGGAAAACGGCTATGAGGATAAATGCCGGAATGCCAATGCGTGCAATTGATCTTTTCAGTTTAAGTGGGTTCATGGGTATTCTGTTTTTATTTTAGGATTTGTCCGGATGCTTTTTCCAGTTTCGTATAAGCCATGCGGTACTGGTTTTTTGCTTCAATATGGGAGGTATGCGCTTGCTGCCAGAGTGCCTGTGCTTCAAGCGCATCGCGGGTTGTTGCCCTGCCCTGGTGAAGGAGGTCATTGTTTACACGAAGGTTTTCTGTAGCCTGTTCAAGGGAGCGTTTAGTCATTTCAACCCTGGCCCTGGCCTCCCGGAGATTATGCAGTGACTGGTTGACTTCCAGTTCCACCATTTCCCGGGCTTCCTCCAGTTCCAGCCGGCTGCGATCCGCCTTTTGTTGCGCCCTGGCCACCCTGGTTCGTTTTTCTCCGAAATGATAAATGGGAATTTTTACCGACAGGCCCACCTGCCAGTCTCCTCCGAATTCATCCTGAAAACCGTTATAAGGATTGGGATTCATATAGTTGTAACCAGCGGCCAGACCTACCGAGGGGAGCATGCTGGCCCTTGCTATCCTGACCTGCTCCGCTTTTACATTCCCTGCTTCTTGCAGCATATGGATTTCCGGACGTTTTCTGTAGGCTGATTCAACCAGTTGGGGAAGGGTATTGGTGCTGCTTCCCGGGACGAAAGAGTCATCCAGCTTAAATGGGTGATCAAACGTTAGGCCAAGGTGCTGTGCCAGGGCCATCATGCTTAGTTGCAAACCGTTTTCAGCCTGCATTTCCTTGAGCTGTATTTCATTGCGCTTTACCCTTGCTTCAAGCAACTGGTTTTGGGTGACAATCCCTTCCTCGTATAACTGCTCCAGGTCGTACACAAGCTGATCCAGCATTTCCCCCCATTTTATGGTAAGTTCAAGGCTCTCCTGAAGGTTGACGACCTGCCAGAAAAGGTGGTCTGTTCGCTGCAATACTTCTGCCTCTGTGAGCCTGTGGCGGGCAAGGGCTATCCGCTCACCTGCAGCAGACATCCGATAGCCTGCCCTGATTTTTCCCCCCATATAAACCGGCTGCTTCAGTGTCAAACCCAGCTGGTAATTGTTTTTTTGTCCCAGCTTGCCTTCTTCCCGGGGCAACCAGGCATAATTCCTGAATACCGGATTCCCCTCCGCATCCAATACCGGTTCACCGGTTACGGGGTTGGTCACAATCACCTCCGGGGCCAGGTCGGGGTCACGGAGAATGGAAGGATCAAAACTTCCGCTTTCGCCGTCAATCCCTTCGAAAGGGATGACTGGAAGGAACATATCCTCCCCGAACAATTGATATTGTTTGTTCCTTCTCATAAAGCCCGCTTCGGAGCTAAGCTGCGGGAAAAAGTGTTTTTTTGCCGATTCTTTTTGCAGTCGTGCTGCTTCGCTGTCCATTTCAGCCATTTGCAGCCCTTTGTTGTTTTCGAGGGCCATTTCCCGGCAATTTTCCAGGGTCAGCACTTCCTGCGCGTTGGCTGTAAACCCCCACGATCCAAAAAGAACCATACCCATCACAATACATAAAAGTTTCATAAGTAATAGAAAATTAGAATAAAAACGTATTTTGGTCGAAAAAATAACAAAAAAAATCAGCGTTTGAGTAATCCGAAAAACAATATTTTGGTCATTTTTTCCAATCTCGTCTCCAGGTCATCGTGTTCTCCCTGCCATACAAGTGGGTATTCCAGGCCTTTCAATGCTGTGACCAGGGCCTTTGCTGCCAGGGATGTATCAAGAGGCTGAAATTGCCCCTGGCGGATTCCTTCATCAAGAATTTTTCTGATTGCTTCCACTTCATCCCGGTCAAATGTATCCCGCAGGTTCTCTATGAAGGAGTAGTGGCTGTCGTGTTCATGTTGGGCTTCATTGTAATAACTTACCAGGGTTTTCATGGTTTTCATGCGGATGCGAATGTGTTCCTTCAGCTTTTGTGCAGCGTCATGGATCTGCTCAGTATGCTCCCGCATAACCTTCCTGAGGATGGCGGCCTCATGCAGAATTACAGCCTGAAAAACTTCCTCTTTGTTCGGGAAATAATAGTAAAGTGAACTTTTTCCCTTGTGAGTGGCATGCGCAATGTCTTCCATGGTGGTTTTCCTGAAACCATAACGGCTGAACAAGCCCCTGGCGACCTGAATAATCTCTTTTCGTACTTCTTCTTTGTCCTGTTTTGACATGCTGCTTGTATTATACAATAAAGATGATGACGCAAAATTAAGATAAAATCATTTGCGTCATCAGTTTTTAGAATATTTTAACAAAATAGTCGAAAAGTTTTAGTCAGAATGGGAATTCATCTGAGTCATCCTCTCTTGGTCCCTCGGTGTGGTCTATGGTCTGGGCGGTTTCGTGTTTTGACACCCCCGACACATAAATTGCCTTGTAAGGGCTGGTGGGGCAGGCAAATTCGCAGGCGCCGCAGCCCACACAGTATTGAGGAGTGACCTGGGGTATGAAAAGTCCGTCTCTGTATGGAACCATTTGCACTGCTTTTGTGGGACAATGCTCCGAACAGGCCCCGCAGTCGGTCCTGTCGACAGTCACAATACAGCTTTCGCTGAGGAACCTGGCCACACCGATCCGGATCTGTTGTTTTTCTTCAACAGTTTGTTTCCGGATGGCTCCGGTGGGGCAAACTCTGGTACAGTCCAAGCAGTCGAAGTTGCAGAAGCTCTTTTCAAAATCCAGCTTTGGCTGCATGAAGCCTTCCAGACCAAAATCAAAGAAAGCCGGAACAATCACTTTTGTGGGGCATGCGCCTACACAGCGGTAACAGGCAATGCAATGGTTGTTGAAGTTTTCGTGGCTGAGGGAGCCCGGAGGAGTGACCGGGAGGCGGTCACCATGGGGGATCATTCCCGGGCTCTGCGTGTCTGTTCCCTGGGGAAAGGCTTTCCTTCGTAGCAGCGGGATGCTCAGCAGGCCGGCCGTAAGGGTCAGCAGGAAGTTCCTTTTTTCCACATTTTGCGGGTTTGCAACCTCTCCCTGGTTTGTACTTGTTTTGGCTGTGAGCGGGATATGGGTGTAATGCAGCCCATGGTTCGGACAGGAGGAAAAACAATTGAAACAACTCACGCAACGGCTTTTGTCCACTGTTTTCGATTTGCTGTCAAGGCACTCAGCCTTGCAAACCCACTCACATTTCTTGCACATGGTGCAGGCGTCTTCCGTGAACGCGATACGGTAATAGGCTTTTGAAGCGATCAGTCCGAGCAAACTGCCGGCCGGGCAAATGGTGTTGCAGAATATTCGTCCCCGCCATGCGGCCAATATGACTATTGCCAGGAATATGCCCAGAGAAACGAGCATTACACCCCACGGAAGTGTGTGCATGCTCAGCGGACGAAAGGCAAAAATATCAAAACGTTCAAGGGTAAATACGAAGGTGTTATGAAGCCAGATATATGCGGGCTGAAAAAAACTCGTGGATATTTTTCCAAAATTGGAATAAGGGTCAAGCAGGTTCAGCAGAAACAGGCTGCCGCTGATCCACAGCAAGATGGTGGCTCCCAGTATGGTATACCGCAGAACTGTTTTACGGTTAGATGTAAAATAAAAACGACGTTGTTTCTTCTTCCGGAATTGACGGGCAAGGGCAGAAACCATATCCATCAGGGTGCCCAGGGGGCATATGGAGGAGCAATATACGCGTCCGAAAATCAACGTCAGCAGGATCACAAGTAAAAATCCCAGGGCTGATATGGTGAAAAACACTGCCAGAAAATGAAGAATCGAAGGGAAAAGCTGCAAATGCAACAGTACATTCCCTGTCTGCTTAAAGAAGGGGAGTTCGATATTCAGGAAAAGGAACAGCAGGGCTGCAAAAAAAATCAGGGATACTGCGATCCTGATTTTTTTCAGATGGTATAACTTCATGTTGGAAAAAATTTAAACGCTCACTCGTTGAATGTTGAGATCATCAAGGTTCATCCGGCCAATACCCATTTCCGCGGCGATGCGCAGGTGGCCGATATCTTCGGGCTGATGACCGAGCATCATGGAGGCGGCTGCATCCACGGCAAGTATGTCGGGCGATACCAGCAGGCTCTGCATGCGGGTCAGATCCGACTGCGAGGTGCCCCGCGGGCCGTTCTGGGTCATCACCAGGTAGGCATCCACGATATTCAGGTCGGGCTTCCTGTAAAGACAGAAATCGGCGATACACTGGTGCAGATCGTTGCGGTGCCAGAATCTGCGATCCCAGACCACACCCATCAGGTTTTTCATGGCGACGGTCACCGTAGTGGCTCCGTGGTGCTTAAGGACAGGTACATTGATAAAGACGTCACTTTGGATCAGGCGTTCGTGGACTTTCGCTTTGGTCAGCCTTTTGGCCCCGGGAATGTCCACTTCCTGGTAACTGCGCTCCAGGTGGGCGTGCAGCATCCGTCCCCCACCTCTTCTTACCGCAGCCTCAACGCCGCTGTTGTCATACGACCGTTCCCATTCATCACAGGTGTGATCGAAGGCATATACCTGTGAGGCTCCGGCCTTCAGACAGTCCTCCACAATGGCTGCAATCAGGTCGGGATTGGTATTGGCCGCCCTTTCCGGGGGAACATCCCAGCTTGCGTTTGGTTTCAGTGCAACGGTTTGCCCCGGTTTGACAAATTGTTCCATTCCGCCCATTTCCTCCATGGCCCGTCGGTACATTTCTACCGGTTCTCCACCGCGGACAGCTACCAGGTCGTAATTCCCGGCGGATGTGTGTTGGCTGCCTGCAGCGAACAGAGGAATTCTGCCCAGGGTGGATGCATATAAACTGCCCAGGGCTGAATAAATAAATCCTTTCCTGAGAAACTGCCTTCTGTCCATACTTTTACTTGTTAAAGTTCATTGCAAAAATATAATTTTAAGTCACTTTTTGTTATTTTTGACCCTGTAACTGACATGCTTTTGGCTTATTTATAATGAGTTTAACTTATTAACCCCTAAAAAGAAAACAAAATGTCAACCCTTCAGACAGGAATAGCCGGCAGTATGACCCGGACCAATATCCGCGCCATTACATTTGACATCCTCGCACTGGCATTCATATATCTTGTTCCAACCATATCGCACATGCTGAGTATTAAGCTCTACCTGTTGGAGCCGATGCGCCTGATGCTGATATTTGCCATGGTTCATACGCGCAGGCAGAATGCCTATATTCTTGCGTTGACGCTGCCGCTCTTTTCTTATTTCCTTTCTGCCCACCCTGTGCTGATCAAATCACTGCTCATTGCCGCCGAGCTTTCGGTTATGGTGTTTGTATTTTTCAGGCTCGTTCCCAGGGTACATACACTGGGCGCCATTTTTGCAAGCATCTGGATCAGTAAGTTGTTTTATTACGGGCTGAAGTACGTGGCAGTGCTGACGGTACTGCCTGCAGAACCCCTGGTGGGCACTCCGCTGTGGTTGCAGCTGATCACATCGCTGGCATTCAGTTTGTACGTTTTCATCATGTTTAAGAACCATGCCGGTAAGGATGCTTCGGGTTGACCTGTTGCCGCGGCGAAGTAGCGTGTTTTTCTATGATTATTCTTGATAAAGCTTTATTGTCGGACGAATTGTATACGGAACAGTTCGTCTGTGACCTGGATGTCTGCAAAGGCGGATGTTGTGTGGAAGGTGATGCAGGTGCCCCGCTGACCGAAGAGGAGACGTTTATCCTGGAGGAGATCTCAGGCAAGGTTGCCCCGTTTATGGCTCCCGAAGGTATTGCCACCGTGGGGGAGGAGGGTTACTGGGTCAAAGATTTTGAGGGAGACCTGACCACTCCTCTTGTGGATGGCAAACAATGCGCGTATGTTTTTTTTGACAAAAACGGGATAGCCAAATGTGCCATTGAGCGCGCCTGGGAGGAGGGGCTCACGGATTTTCAGAAACCCATTTCCTGTCATTTATTCCCGATCCGGATACAAACCTACCCCAATTATGAAGCCCTGAACTATTTTCGATGGCCATTGTGCGACTGTGCCCGGGTGAAAGGGAAAAATGAACAGGTCAGGGTTTTCCGCTTTCTCAAAGATGCGCTCATCCGGAAATATGGTGCGCAGTGGTATGAGGAACTGGAGGCGTATGTCAGTGAAGCGTGCCCATAAGGTGGTTGTTGGTTCTCATGGGCTGAGTGATGGGGAAGCTGCCCATGGTTTGGTAAACGGCCAGGGCAGTTGTTGGTTGTTGGTTCTCATGGGCTGAGTGATGGGGAAGCTGCCCATGGTTTGGTAAATGGCCAGGGCAGTTGTTGGTTGTTGGTTCTCATGGGCTGAGTGATGGGGAAGCTGCCCGTGGTTTGGTAAACGGCCAGGGCAGTTGTTGGTTGTTGGTTCCCATGGGCCTTACTTGGTGCTTCCCAAACTGGCCACGGCTTTGCTGATTCTTCGGATGGTTTCTTCTTTGCCGAGCACGACCATTATTTCCTTTAAGTCCGGGCCTCGCCCGGCTCCTACCAGTGCAAGGCGTAATCCGGGCATTAATTTGCCAGCGCCGATACCCTGTTCCTCCATAAAGCTTTCGAGTCCGGCTTCAATATGCTCTTTGCTGAAGCTTTCAATCTCCACGAGTTTTTCAGATAACTGAAGCATAAGCCCGGAGGTTTCTTCTTTCCATTTCTTTTTTGCAAACTTCTCATCATATTGCTCCGGTGCGATGAAAAAGAAATCGGCCTGGTCCCATAGCTCGTGTAAAAAATTGACCCTGTCTCTCACAAGCGCTACCACTGTTTTGGCTGTTTTCATGTCTGCCTCAATGCCTTTTTTCTGCAAATCCACCAGGAATAGTTCACTTATCTCTTCCAGGGGCTTTTCCTGAATGTACCTGTGGTTGAACCAGGTGGCCTTTTCAGGGTCAAACCGTGCACCGGATTTGCCCACCCTGTCAAGCGAAAATGCCTGAATGAGTTCTTCCATTGAAAACAGCTCCTGCTCGGTGCCGGGATTCCATCCCAGTAATGCCAGAATGTTGACAAAAGCCTCGGGGAAGTATCCTGTTTCCCTGTATCCTTTGGCTGTGTCACCTGTTTCAGGATCCTTCCATTCAAGCGGAAACACCGGGAACCCCAGTCTGTCACCGTCCCTCTTGCTTAGTTTGCCGTGTCCGTCGGGTTTCAGTAACAAAGGCAGGTGGGCGAACAGGGGCATGCTGTCTTCCCAGCCTAGAAAGCGATACAGCAGTACATGCAGGGGAGCCGAGGGAAGCCATTCCTCGCCCCTGATCACATGTGTTACATGCATCAGGTGATCGTCAACGACGTTTGCAAGGTGGTAGGTAGGCATCCCGTCGCTTTTAAACAGTACCTTGTCATCCAGCAGCCCGCTCTCCACACTGACCTTGCCGCGGATCAGGTCATTGATTACAACCTCTTCCGATTCGGGAATTTTCACCCGGACCACGTAAGGTTCTCCCGAGGCCAGTTTTTCCTCCACCTCTTTTTCAGAAAGCGTCAGAGAGTTCTTCATCTCAAGGCGCGTTTTGCTGTCATACTGCGGGTTGCCCGATTTGTCGGAACTCAGCTTTTCCCGCATGGCTTCCAGTTCTTCCGGGGTGTCGAATGCATAATAAGCGTGTCCGCTGTTAACCAGGTGTAAAATATAATCCTTGTAAAGGACTTTCCGGTCTGACTGGCGGTACGGGCCGTAAGCCCCCGGGTTATCGGGCCCTTCGTCCCAGTGAATTCCGCACCATTTCAATGATTCCATGATATAATCTTCTGCACCGGGGACAAAACGGTTCTGGTCCGTATCTTCAATACGCAGCAGGAATTTCCCCTGGTGCTTTCTGGCAAATAGGTAGTTATAAAGGGCTGTCCGGACACCTCCCATATGCAGGGGGCCGGTCGGACTTGGTGCAAATCTTACACGTACGCTCATGACTTCTACTGGTTTTGTAAGGTTGATGTGAATTTTTGCTGATTGTGGGTTGTGCGGATGGTTCCCGGCTCAAGAGATTCAAGGTAGTTTTCCCAGTCTTCAAGGGTATTGTTCCTGATGACCCTGGGAAACTTATTCTGTGCGCCTTCTTTCCCCTTGATTCTCATCCAGCTGTAAAATACTTCTGAAGGCATCACATTGACAATGACGTCTTTAATGGCTGCGACACGTTCCACCCGGTAATCATCGTTAAGGATTTTCAGGTTGTTGTCGATCTGTTCGCGCAATACCTGGGGGTCAACCTCACTGTTGGTACCAATGAACCACTTGTGGGCAAACATGCTACCATGTTTAACACCAGCTACAGTAAATTCCCTGATTGCAATATTGAGCTGATCCTCAGCCTTTTTGACGGCCTGATTCATGTTTTCCACTGACATGTGTTCGCCACAGAGGTTCAAAAAATGCCTGGTGCGGCCAGTAATCACAATTTCGCTGTTTTCCACGCTGGTGAATTTGATGATATCACCGATCATATAACGCCATGCGCCGGCGCATGTGCTGAGTACGAGTGCATAGTTCTGATTCTCCTCTACCTGGGCAAGCGATAGTGTGCGCGGGTTGTCTCTAAGCTCTCCCTGAGAATCAAAGTTTTCCTCCGTAAACGGAATGAACTCAAAAAAGAGCCCGTTATCCAATGATAACTGCATGCTGTTTGTGCTCGGACGACCCTGGAATGCGATGAAGCCTTCGGAGGCCAGGTAGGTTTCTATGTAAGTCAGTGGTTTGCCCAGCAATTGCTCAAAACCTTTTACATAGGGGCCGAAGGAAACCCCGCCATGCACAAAAATGGAAAGATTGGGCCAGATTTCGTGAATATGCTTTAACTGGTAGTGGTCGATGATTTTTTCCAGCAGTATTTGCCACCAGGCGGGAACACCAACAATAACACCGATGTCCCAGTCTTTTGCCTTTGCCACGATCTCATCCAGTTTGGTCGGCCAGTCGCGTTCCTTGGAGATTCGTCTGCCAGGTTTATAGAAA
>SL_8KL_010_SEDDRAFT_10004190_pt1 | contig 11678 bp, 10 predicted proteins | sample SodLakKL_010_SED_4_FD_11160 | JGI IMG/M metagenome (IMG submission 11160) | reverse complement strand
TGTCATTTATGTTACATTATCTCGGTTATTCTACTATTTTCTCGTGATTATGGCTTTTAGCTTTTCTATTACAAGTTTTTCCAGGTATTATTTGATATTTATCCTTAGTACACAGCATAATTGCCTTCAAGCACCCGTTCTAGCAGATTAAAAACAGCCAAGCTGACAGCCGACAATCTTGACTCCCATTTCATTGCAGGTCTTTCCTACTTCGGATAATGAACAGCCAACCTCCGAAGCAATGGTAAAAGCCTGTTTACAGGGCAGTTTTTGAGCCTCTGCCTCGAAGAGAATTCTTTCTTTTAGTTCGTTAGCTTTTTCTTGTTTCATCCTTGAGCCCTCCTAATAATTTCTGTTTCAATCAAAATAGATTATTTCACTGCGAACTTCAGAACCATCCAGGTGCAGCAAGCCACAGGACGGATGAGGAGTCCGGCGAGGATCAATCAGCGAACCCGGATTAAAAAACAGGGTCTCATTATATTGCTCTTCAACCGGTTGGTGGAGGTGTCCAAATACCACGGCTTGAGGTTTTTCCGGCCGGAAAAGCTCCAGAACCTGATCATAGTCAAGCCTGTGGCCACTAACATCTCCGTGCAGCAGGCCGATTTTTACAGGCCCCACTTCAATCAGCTTAAGCCTTCCCAGGCGACTCTGCAGCATGACCGGATCCATGTTACCGGCAACCGCCTCCACCGGGGCCAGGGCTTTAAATTCGTCTAATACCTGTTCATCAACCAGATCCCCGGCGTGCAGGATTAACCCTACCGCTTCAAAAAGCTCATACAAACCCGGGGGTATAATTCTTCCCCTCGTTGGTATATGTGTGTCGGAAACCACCCCGATTTTTTTGATTTCACCNTTATATTTCGCTTTTTTGTACTGAACTGTCATAGCTTTGATCACCCTCATTAATATGATAACACTTTTNCAGGTATTATGTAGCATAAATCCTGATCCTTTAGCAGGTTGACAATTGAAAGCTGAACGGATAATAATGGTAAATGTAATTGCCAAGGAGGTCAACCTTGCTGATAAAGGTTTTAAAAGGAACTTTTATAGGAACAGCTTTAATTCTGCCCGGGCTCAGCGCCGGGACAGTTATTTTGATCCTGGGTTTTTACCGTGAGTTCTTAGAAGATCTTTCTTCCCTTCGCTTCAAACCTTACCTGCCAATGCTGGCCGGCGCTGTTGTCGGTGTCCTGCTCGGGGTCAGCGTGATCAGTTACCTGCTTACCGCGCATAACCAGGCCATCATGGCGTTTCTGCTGGGCATGCTGCTGGCTTCCGTCCCGACAGTATTAAACTACCGACAGAAAGCAAGATTTGCTGACATCCCCCTGGAAACAGGAGATACTGGTAATCCTGAAAATTCTGGTAGCGATCAGTTAACAGGGAGGCCGAAAAGCCAGTCAAAATTAAAGAAAATGTCCTGGCCTGCTATTTTAGGCATTGCCGGCTTCCTCATCACCTGGTTTATTATCTGTGAACCAACCAGGACCTTAACCGTATTTCCACAGGGCGGATTGCTGCATTTTTTTATCGGCGGCACCCTGGCCAGCGCCACCATGCTTCTGCCCGGCGTTTCGGGCAGTTCGATCCTGATTATCCTCAACCTCTATGACAATGTGATCTTCGCCATAACTTCCTGGCAGTGGTTAAAGCTGCTCTCCATGGGTGCGGGCTTTATCATTGGCTTGCTCGGCCTGGCCCGCCTTCTATCAGCTCTCTACCGCCGCTACCAGACCGCCATATCCTTTCTGCTGGCCGGCCTGATTCTCGGATCAACCAGGATCCTTTTGCCGGACCAGTTTACCCCGGGCTTTTTTATCTTCGCCCTGCTCGGCGCCCTCACTGTCTACTATATAACCACTAAAAGCAGCTTACATTAATTTTTGACTAATCAGCCTATCTCGTTTGGCAATGCCAGGCCTGCTTTAGAAAGCTGAAGCGAGCATAAAGTGCAGGCGTGGAAATGCCTTTTAGCAAAGCCTGAAGCGTACGTAAAGCGAGTGCAGTTTTCTTAAACAGGCTGGGCAGTTAAGAAAAGCTTTCCATCATTAACTCAAGCCCCTGCTCCACAGATAACCCTGGGGAATATCCGAGCTCGCTGCGGGCCCGCTCCGTATCGGCATAGGTGTGCGGCGGATCTCCGGCCTGGATCGGCTCATGCTTAACTTTTACCTTCTGTCCGGAAATCCGGCCCAGGATCTCAAGTACACCATTAACAGAAATCCGGCTTCCTCCGCCCAGGTTGTAAACTCTGCCCTCTATTCCCTCAGTTTTTGCCGCTGAAAGATTGGCTTCGATAATATCGCTGACATAAGTAAAATCGCGAGTCTGTTCTCCGGTGCCGTAAATAGTCAGCTCATTTCCGGCCAGGACTGCCTTGATAAAACGGTGGAAGGCCATATCGGGACGCTGCCCGGGACCAAAAACTGTAAAGTAGCGCAGGCTGACAGCAGGCAGGCCGAAGTTCTGATGGTACAGGTTGCAAAGATGTTCGGCAGCCAGCTTGGTAACTCCATATGGCGAAAGAGGGCGTGGCAAATCATCTTCGTGCATGGGCAGTTTGCCCGTATTGCCGTAAACGGATGAAGAAGAAGCATAAATGAAACGTTCCGGTTCAATTTTTCGGGCCCACTCAAGCAGGCGCTGCGTCCCCAAAACGTTATGATGGGTATAATGTTCAAAATCCCGGCCCCAGCTGGCCCTCACCCCGGCCTGGGCAGCCTGGTGGAAAATCCACTGAATCCCCTCACCTTCCAGTCCGGATTGTTCTATACCTGTAACATCTTCACGCAAAAGTCTAAAAGAAGGGTTCTGCAATAAATTTTCAATATTTTTTTCCTTGATAGACCGGTCATAGTAGTCGGTAAAACAGTCGACCCCGATCACCCGGCAGCCTTCGCTTAAAAGACGGTAGCAAAGATGAGACCCGATAAAGCCGGCCGCTCCGGTTACCAGGCAGGTTTTATTATGCGCCAATGCTTCTCCCCCTATTCAATTATTAACTATAATGTAAGCAGATTTAACTTGATTATTGTCTTTTCCATTCAAAAGCTGACTTCAGTAAAATTCATTGATCACTGAATCTTTATATTCGCGGTCAACCTCAAGGTAATAAGTTTCTCCGCCGTCCATGGTAAAATACTCACCCTGGATAGAATAATCGCTGATCGCGTCAGCTTCCAGGCGTTCGCCGGCAAACAGGGCCAGGGCGGCAACCTGGTTAAAGCTCAGGTCGGTATGAACATGATCGCGGTAAGCTGCATAGGATGGAAGCACGTAATTAAACAGCCCCATCTCCTGAAAATATTCGAAAGTTGCCAGCAGCAGTGATCGCTGGCGCTTCATCCGGTTCAAATCGTCGCGGGCATCAGGCTCGCGGTAAGTCAGGTAGGTCAGGTAACCCTGTCCGTCCAAAAGCTGCGGGCCGGCGTCAAGCGATTCCCGGGGAGTAAACCCGACCATCGGTTCCTCAACTTCATAGTAGACTCCGCCCATGGCATCGATCAACTGTTTTAATCCGACTATATCCATGGCAATGTAATAGTCCAGCTCTATTCCGTCAAGCAGGCTGCCCACGGTATCTATTGCATAGCGCAGGCCTTCTTCGTGCTGCTTTTCGCTATCTGCATGCCCATATTCTTCGAATCCATAGCTGTATGATTGGCGGATCCGGTCCTTCACCCCGTTGTGGGCAATCTCCACGTAAGAATCGCGGGGCACCGCCAGGAGGGTTAGCTTATCCTGGTCAAAATTAACTGCTACGACCAGGATGGTATCAACAAAATAAACATCTCCGAAAGTATTATCCTCGTTGCGGTTATGCAGCCCGAAAAAGACCACGTTGACCACTCTTTCCTCAAAATATTCCTCTACCCCGCCGGAATCGCGGAAATCGTGGCTGAACAACGTGGCCGGAGCATAATAAACCTGGTAAAAGCCGTAAAATATGATCATGAACGAAACCAGGATTATTGAAGAGATAATACCGAGGGAAATATAAAACCTGTATTTGCGTGAAATATTGTTCAAATACTCACATCCCACCCGCCGCAAGGAAATCAGTTACCGGCATTCCTGGGCCCTTCAGAGACTACAAGGTTAACTTCAGAGCCGACCGTAGTTATAGCCCCGGCCATCGGTCTGCTGTATATAATTTTACCTTCGTCGAGGAAGTTATAATGCCTGCCCGATATTTCACCAACATCTAAGCCAAGTTCCCATAATATACGTTTGGCATTGTTTACCGTTTTACCTTCCAAATCAGGAACCTGCACCCTTTCTCTGGTACCGGGAACCGCCATGGAAGTTTCATCAGAATCATCTGCCTGATCATTATCCAGGTCCTGCTGCAGCTCATCATCTACCGCTTCACTTTCTTCGCGATCCTCGAGTCCCTCACGATCACCGTTGCCCCGGCGCTCTTCAAGTTCCTTCTGGCGCTGTTCTTCAATATATTCAGGACTGTCTTCCAGGACAATCGTCGGCCAGGGTTCAGCTTCAACCCCGAAAACTTCCCTGATTATCTCGCGCCGGTCAGAATCATAAAGAACATGGTAATAGACCCCGTCTTTCATCTGACCTCCACCCTGCAGGGTATGAAAATCAAGGGTTTCATCTAGATCAGAGATATCCAGCTCCAGGGCATAATAGGCCAGGGCGGCAATCTGGGTATAGCTGAGGTCGGTTTCAACATAATCCTTGTATATACGGTAGGTGGCCGGAATATCGGTTATCTTTCCCTCCTGCCGCAGGTAAATAAAGGTTTCACGCAGCAGGTTCATCTGACGGTCCATCCGGCCTTCGTCCTGGGCTGTTTCAGCATCACGGTACTGCAGGTAGCGCAGGTAAGTTTTGCCGTCCATGATTTGCGGCCCTTCAGGAACTAAAACCCGGCCAACCTCCCAGTGTTTATCGATGATCTCTTCTTCAACTTCGTAATATATACCACCCATGGCATCAACCAGCTCAATCACTGAATACATATCGACAGAGACATAGTAGTGAATGGGAATGCCACCGAGCACGTTACTTACTGTCTGCAGAACGGTCCGGATTCCTTCTTCATGGCGCTCGCCTTCCTGGGCGCGGTAATAACCGGAAAAATAGGAGTGGTTAATCTTGTCATGAAAACCGCCGGTGCCGTAAATAGGCACATATGAATCCCGCGGGATCCTTACCACGGAAACTTCTTCTGTGTCAAAGTTAATCGAGAATACGGCCAGCATATCGGGACGGAACAGGTATTCACCGTATGCCTCGCGATTCCAGCCGCGGTCAAAGCCCAGCAGGGCAATGTTCAGGGTGCGCTCAGAAAAAGCAGCATCTACGTCAACGCCATACTCTTCTTCAAAAACCTGGTCCTCCAGGAGAACCCGCTCGGCTTCCTGCACATCGCTGTAAAAGTTCATAGCGTAGACTCCGGCGGCAATAAGCAGGATAAGCAGTGCTCCGCCAAAAACAATAAGAAACTTTTTACCCCTGCTCAGAGGCTGCCTGGAATGTTGGCTTTGATCGAATTTATTATCTTTTTCCCGATCTTTATCCATATTAATGCCCTCTTTCAATAAATGGTATGATTCAACTGCCTAAATTATACCATAAAGGGCAAGGTTTCCGCTTTTTTCCCGCTTAAATAAGACTGGTCAGCCCACAGGTAGGCCCACTCTCCAAAACGGCCTACAGGCAGGATACCCTGCCCTTTCACATAATCAAGGATAAAATCCCGGCGCTCAATCATTCCGCGGTCGAAAGCTACGTTTCCATATGGCAGGGTGCGAAAATCGCTTACTACTAGATCCCGGCGGCTAGCCAGCTGCATCTTCTCCGCCGCTTCGATAACGTGTTCGATAAGAGCTTCCCCCGAGCAGGGCAGCGGCTTATGGCGCGAGTAGTAGGTTTCAAACTGCAGTGAACTGCAGCCCTCGGGTGTATTCGCCGGTGACTTGCGGTAAGGGGCATGGGCGCGGGCCGGCAGAATTTCTTCATCATAGATGTAGAACCAGAGATGCTCTCCTGCCACCTGCGGAACATTAAACCCGAGTGATACCAGGGCAATCGATGTGGCCCACAGCGTTTCGGCCGCTTCAAATACAGCATCCGGCACCCCTTCGATCATTTTGGCCAGCTCAGGAAGAGGCATACTGCTAACCAGGTGCCGGTAATACTCCCGGCTGCCGTCGCGGCATTCGACATATTTTTTTGCCGGGTCAATATAAACTACCTCCCTCCCGGTTTTTATATCTAAATCTTCCAGGAGCGGTTCCAAAAAGGCGCTGTACCCGCCGCGGCGAGGGTAGCGCATTTCCGGCAGGTAGTAGGTTGAAGGGGTTTCTCCGGTCATCGCCCCGAAGAGGACTTCCTCCAGGCTGGGCCTGTACAGGCGGTTGCCGATCCAGTCGGTGCTTAACTGCTCAGCGGGAACAGTCCAGTATTTACGGGTATAGCGGCCCGGGTAGCGTTCGGCAATTACCCGGCCGAACTGCTCGACCAGCCACTGCCCGTAATTGGAATCCTCGCCGCGTTCAGGCCGCTCTACAAAACCCTTGATTGCTTCCACTTTCTCTTCTACCGGTAGCGGGCAAAGGTTATTCTGAACAGGATGCTTCAACCAGCGCCCCTGCTCATAGTTATATGGTTCGGGCCGGTGAGTGATGCAGTCGGTCAAACCCAGCACCGCCTCGTAATGATCATTGTTGCTAAAAGCAAAATGAACGGCATTATCAAAGCGAAACCCGTCAAGGTGAAAATGATCCAGCAGACCACCCCAGCGCTCCTTCGCCTCGAAGATTACCGCTTCATGCCCTGCACGCCCGGCGTGAACTGCCGCTGACAGCCCGGCCACGCCGGCCCCAATTACTAAAACTTCAGCCATAATAACCCTCCACTTGCAACGTAAATAGTGAAAAACGTGTCAGAGATAATTTTCACTTTTAAAATAAGTTGTCAAGGTGTTTGACACCTTTTCAACCTATTTGCGCTCGACGGCCTCTTTTTCAACTGCTTCTTTACCGACCCCCCTGGCCGCGTCGCGGTTGAAAAGGGTCGGTATAGTCAATATAAGTATCTTAATATCCATCAGGACTGAGTAATCAGAAAGATAGTAAAGGTCATAGCGCAGCTTGTCCTGGGAGTTGGTGGCATAGTAACCGTTAACCTGGGCCAGGCCGGTTATACCAGGCTTCACCAGGTGACGCAGCTTGTACTCGGGAATTTCACGCTCAAACTGCTCAACAAAGTATGGCCTTTCAGGCCGGGGCCCGACGAGACTTAAATCGCCGCGTAAAACATTGTAGAGCTGGGGCAGTTCATCAAGCCTGGTCGCCCGCAGGAAACGCCCCACCGGGGTAACCCGGTCGTCTTCCTCCATGGAAAAGACCGGCCCGCTTTGCTCTTCGGCATCAACAATCATGGACCGCAGCTTGTACAGGGTAAAGATTTTGCCCCTGAAACCAACCCGTTCCTGGCTGTAAATCACCGGCCCGTTTGATGTAAGGCGCACGGCCAGGCTGCTTAAAGCCAGCAGCGGCAGGGCCGGAACCGCTACAATTAGGGCAAACAAAAGATCGCATACCCTCTTCATGAAATGCTGCAGAAAGGTCAGCTGCATATCGTGGCATTCAATAACCGGTGTATCGTGGACCTGGGTCATTGCAGCCCTGGTCAGGATAATTTCGTACAGGTCGGGAACAATAAATACTTCCTTGTTTTGATCAAAGCTTTCCCTGACGATCCGGTTTTTCTGGTCCATGGCCAGGGCGCCGGTGATCAGAACTGCATCCACCTTGTCAAGCCATTCCGGCAGCTGATCAACTTTTTCCGGATCTAAGACCCTGGTCACTTCAAAGATCCCCTTCGGCAGGCACATCAATTTTTCCAGGGCCTGGTCAACCTCGTTGCGGCTGCCGATAACCAGTAGCTTCTTCTGGCCATGAATCCACATCTCCAGGCGCCAGTATAAAATGCGCCAGCCCAGTAACAGCACAAGCTGCAGGAGCGGTGCTGCCACGAAGACACTGCGTTGAAATATAAATGCCCGGGTCCAGAAAGCAAAGAAGATGCTAAAGACGGTTAACCCGATCACGGCGATAACCAGGGAACGGACAATCGGGGTAAAACCGCTGCGCTGTTTCGAGTAGAGTCCCAGGCTGTTGAAGAGAAGCACGGTAACCAGGGATACAGCAGGGAAAAGGATAAACAGAGGGCCAATCTGAAAGCTCTGCAGCTGGCCGGTGGAAAGGACAAAACCAAAATAAAGCCCCAGGTTAGCCAGGGCGATGTCAACCAGGGCAACCAACCACTTGGGGATGCTTTCCGGTTTAAGGTAAGCCCCATTTTTCTCTGCTGCCATTCCGACCCTCTCCGCTTATGTTATAATTTTCTATAGGTTTGATTGCAAACTGCTTAATGTTTTCTGGCCAACAAGACCTTTTTCCTGCCTATTATACAACGTTAAAGGTCATTACGAAAGCAAAATAATTCGTTTGGCAGCTTTATTTTAAAGGCTTTACAGGTTGATAGTGCGGCTCGAAAGGTTTGTAACGGCCAAGGCCGCGCAGAATTTGCAGCAGGTTGCCCAGGTAAACCAGGTAAAAATACCACCTCTTTTTAACCAGGCCGATTATCACAATAATTGCCAGGTTAAGCAGCAGCGGGAAAAGAGGCCGGATAAAGGCCAGCGGGATCGTCAGCAGGCCTGCTGCAACAATGAAGGGATAGGGGTAAACACGGATAAACTGCCATAAATTTCCCTGGCGCAGGCGGGCAGCCACCACCTGGCCGGCACCGTAAAGCTTTTTCTCGCGCCAGTGGGGAAGGAAATTTAACATCAGTTTTTCTTTCTGGCTAAGATGGGGCGTATAATGGTCTACCATGGGCAGATCAACGGCCCTGAGCCTGCCGCTGAAAGAGCTGATCCGGCTGTAGAGGTCAACTTCTTCCAGCTGGTAAACAGCAGGGTTCCAGTTCCCGGCTTCCAAAACCGCCTGCCGCCTGTAAAGCACTGCCCCACCATGGTAGCGTGCTTCACGTCCCCAGCTCTCTGCCGGTCCGGTTTCCTCTTTTGGCAGCACAACACAGTCACGTTCAGCTACAACCTGCCCCGCCTGATCAAGGTACAGGTTACGGGTGTGGCCGACAAAACCAACCGTTTCTGAAAGCAGACCGGCCTGGCCGGAAGAATTATCCGCGACCTGACCGGGATCTTTCTGCTCTGCCCGGACTTCCAATTCCGTTTCTTTCAATCGTTCCAGGAAACCTTTAAATTCAGGCCTTAAAACCATATCCCCATCCAGGTAAAGGATCCAGCGCCCACAAGCTTCGACGGTCCCAATATAACGACCTGTGCCGGGAGCATATACCGAGTCCTCGTCAACCAGGAACACTTTAGCTCCAAAAGCCAGGGCCAATTCCACGCTGTTATCGTCGGAGCGGGAATCGATATAGAGCCACTCGATATCGGGCTCCTCGGGTAGAGAGGCAAACAGGTCCGGCAGGCGGCGCGCTTCATTGCGGCCGATTACAACTACCGACAGCCAGCAGTTTTCTTTTATATTTTTTTCATTTTCCGATATCATTTTATTAACTTATCCCGGAATTGAATTTGGCAAAATGCCTGGCTACCAAAACAGCTTGCCATAAATACCTTAACTGTTCTCGCCTTTTCCCTGAGTTAGATTATCTATAATTTTTCCGATTTCCTCAAATCGGCTGCGCCAGGTGTGCTTTAAAGCAAACTGCCGCAGTTCTTCCCGGTAAGCCCTTTCCTTGCCTGATGCTACTGCTTCCTGCACAGCCGCACAGAAACCTTCCCGGTCGCTGTAGCTGTGCAGTGGCCCGCCCATCTCTTTAAGCTCCCTCATTTGCGGGGCCACAACCGGCAACCCGCAGGCCAGGTATTCATAATACTTGATCGGGTTTACCGCTTCCGTCAGCTCGTTTAGCTGAAAGGGAATCAGCCCTGCCGCCGCCCCCTGCAGGTAAGCAGGCAAAGCGCTATAAGGTTTCGCCCCCACCATGGAAAAATTATCTTCTGCGGCCAGTTCTTCCAGCCCTGCTTGCAAATTCTTATCCGTAAGAGGGCCGACCAGCAAAAAATGCACTTCTTTTAGTTGATGCACAGCATATATTAGCGTATCCAGTTCAAAGCGGGTATCAATGGTTCCGCCGTAAACCGCTACCGGTCTTCCGTCAGCCGGGAAATCATCAGGCCTTTCACCCGCTTCCTCAAAAAAGAGCTCGCTCACGCCGTTCGGCAGGTAATAAACATTATCCTTCCGCACCGTGCGCGCCCATTCCCAAAGTGACCTTGATGTGGCCAGCACAAAATCAACCTGCCCGATCAGTTCCTTCTGCAGTTCACCAACATTTGCCGGTATCCCGGCAAACTTGTCGAGCCTGTCCGCCAGGCGGTAACAGCTGAGACCGTGNGGCACCAGCTTGAGCAGGCTAAGNGCCACCGGCCCGGCACACCAGAGCAGGTCAACTTCACCAAACCCGGCCCGNNTCAACTGGCCTGCCAGCGGAGGCAGACACCAGCGGTACTGGCTGCGNCCCACAACCAGGCTGCGCAGCAGGGGCAGATTATAATAAAAGAGCAGGCTGAAAGGAACCAGCCACCTGATGCCGCCAACCGTGCGCCCGCCTTCACGCCATACTTTAAAACGTTGCCGGTTCAGGGCATCCGGCTTAAAAAGGTGCATCGGGCTGACCGCAGGACCCAGCCACAGGCAATCATGCCCCGCTTCCTGGAAGAAGCGGATATAGTGGTGCGAACCGATCGGGTCAGGCCGGTCTAAATTATGTGATTCCGCAAAAAGAACCTTCAAAATCTCTTTCCACCTTTACCTGTTCCACAGTTTTCTCAGTTCAAGCTTTAACCCCTTAAATTCAGGGTGTTCAATAATATCACAGTCTGCTCCACCGGCAATAAATGCATACAAACCATCCCGCAGTGAATAGCACTCCAGGGTCTGCTCTGCCGGATCAATCATCCAGTAATGCTGAATACCTGAACCCTGGTAAATCTTTTTTTTTCTGATCCGATCCTTGCCGGTTCCCGGTTTTGAAATCACTTCCACCACCAGGTCCGGCGCACCGTCTATCCTCTCGAAACGGACAATTTCGCTATGCTTGCCTGATACGTAAAGCAAATCCGGCTGCACCACCGTATAACTGCCCAGGGTTACATCAAGCGGAGCAATAAAAACTTCACCTTCCGGATCTACTTTTTTAAAATAAGCATCCAGGATCGTCCACAACCTGGGCACAATGCGTTGATGAAAAACACTCGGTGAAGGATCTTTTACCAGCATTCCGTCAAGCACTTCGTAGCTGTAACCTTCTTTTTCAGGCAGCTTTATATAGTCATCATAGGAGTACTTTTCTAAGGGCGTTTCGTATTCCCTTAATTCTTCTGCAACCGTAACAGTTAATCCCTTTGACTCATTTATAGACTTGCTCTCAACTTTATTGTCATCAACCTTATCACCGCTCAGTGCAGAGACAACTTCCCCTAAACGGTAACGGTACTGCTTGCCGCCCAGCTTCAGGTAAGGGATTCTGTTCTCCCGCGTATAACGCCATATTGTATCTACCGATAAATCAAGGGCCCGGGCCAGTTCATGGGCATTTATTAACTCCTGTTCTACCTTCTGCACCACAGGACCACC
>SL_8KL_010_SEDDRAFT_10004189_pt1 | contig 11678 bp, 13 predicted proteins | sample SodLakKL_010_SED_4_FD_11160 | JGI IMG/M metagenome (IMG submission 11160) | reverse complement strand
GCCAGGGATTCTTTGGTAATCTTAATCTCCCCGCTTAAACCATCTTCCTCCGGTTTTAATGCTTCCATCCACTGTCTGAGAATCTCCTCTACGGGAGCATATTGAATGAGACTTTCCTTTTCAAAACCCTGCTCATGGAACCCCGAAAGCTTCTTCAGCCGTTGAATTTCCTCTTTCGATAGTCCATAGACCTGTTCCAGTTCCTGAAAAATGCTTTGAAATACTTTATGCCAGGTTTCTTCAAATTCTATTAAAGTTCCGTCTTTATCGAGTAAAATGCCTTTGATCTTCAATGGGTAAACCCTCCTGTTCTTAATTTTAGATATAATGCACTTCTCCTAATCCTGTTTATTTTTTTGCTGCTTCTTTCTTTTATTCCGATACATTTTTTCATCCGCCAGCATTAACATTCTGTCTAATTTCGGATCTTCCTCTATGGGTATTTCCAGGGCTCCATAGGCCAGACTTGCAATTCTTGAGTACTGCTCAAGCTTCTTCTCAATCCGCAGAATAATTTCTTCTGTTTTTTCTTTGCTGCAGTTCTCAAAGAGAAATAAAAACTCATCTCCCCCAATTCGAAAAACATAATCCAAACCGGTTCGGGTCTGTTCCGTGGCCAGTCTTGCAAAATCCTTTAGGAGCTGGTCTCCTGCACTATGGCCAAACTCGTCATTTACCTTTTTGAAATTATTAAAATCAACCATGGCTATCGAAAGCTTTATTCCCAGTCGTTTACATCGTTTTAAGGCTTCCACAAACTTTTCTTGCAGTGCATATCGATTAAAAAGACCCGTCAGTGCATCCTTTGCGGCCAGGAACTCCAATTTTTCATTCATTCGCTTCAGTTCCTCATTTTTTTTGGCCACTTCCCGCTGAGCATTGGTCAGTTCACTGTTTAACTTCATAATTTCTTCGTAAGAGTCCTGGCTGCGCTCACCATAGTAAAATTCTTCTTCTATCAAGACTATATAACCCTGTTTCATCGGGAATCCATGCAAGACCCTTTGTTTTTCTATGTCTCCCGAGGAAACCATTAAAACAAAATCGACAACTTGCTCTTTTTTATCTACTATGGCTTTCAGCCTTTCACCATCCCCATGATTCATAGGCAGTTTTTTAAAAATCGATTCTCCGATCTCCAACAAAAATTTTGTATGGTTGTTATAATAGATTATTTCTTCTATTACTCCTTTTTCATTACAATATGCCATTACTATTAAATCATTCTGTAACTTCATTTTCTTTGCCTCCTTTTGTGAAGCTTCTACCTTCCCGACTTTCGTGAATATCTTAAAATCAATTATCGTCAACGGTTTATTATCTATTTCCCTACAAAGAATGAAATCCCCTTTAATTTATGTAATGATTTTTAAAATAGTTTTCTTCCTATCAAAAGCAGCTTTTTTTGAACCCCTGAAAATTTCTTCGTGATTATTTTAAATTTTTCCTGTATAATGGGACTTTATAAAGTCCAGGCATAATCCTAGGACTTTTAACAATCAAGGAGGTTCATTATGAAATGGTTAAATAAATTTATGCAAGGTCGGGCAGGGGGAGACCATCTCTCCATCTTTTTACTGGTGCTTTCTATTGTCATTACGATCATCGGCCGCACTACAGGATTTTCTATGGTTCAAGCCTTCAGCTACATCCCCTTGGTATTCGGTATGTATCGGATATTTTCCAAAGACATCTCAAAGCGAAGGATGGAAAATTATAAGTTTATGATGAAAATCAGTCCTTTGTATAAACGGTTTCATAAGCTTATTACCCGTTTAAGGGTATCCAAAAACCATAAACTAATGCCTTGTACCGCTTGTAAAACCATGCTTCGGGTTCCTAAAAACAAAGGCAAAATCCGAATAACCTGTCCCGGCTGTAAAGCTCAATTCACAAGAAAAACCTAAAATACCCAAGTTTTTACTGTGCATCTCAAATATCAAAATAACGGGATCCGAACTAATAAACATTGTTTTTGGAACTACCACATTATAAGGAGAGTATCTCTCAATGAAAATAATTAATAAAATTTTAGGAAAAATCCTCTATATTATCACCAAAGTCCTGGAAGGGATCTATACGATGACCATCCGTCTTTTAGAGACCGTAATCCTTCTTACGAAGGGGGTTTCCAAGGGACTCTTTCTGATTCTCAGCATGGGCGGGTGTCTGTTCTTTATCATTTTTGCCATCCCCTTAGGCCTTCGCATGTTAACGGACCCCTATGCTTTGGGTATCATCTTGTTTCTCCTGTTTTTTCCTGTTCTCGGGGGGAAGTTTTTGAACCGGTTGAAAAAGCAGAAATTCCTGTTCACCTCTTTTCTGTTTAATCTGTCCAATCATTTAATAGAACCTAAAGAATACTCCTATAAGTCCTTTTCGGCGTATAAACAAAGCTATGAACAAGCCGAGAAGGATTACAGAAAGGAACAGGAACGTCGGTACTATGAACAGCAGCAACAAAAACAGCGTGCCTGGAATGAGCAGTTCAACCAGTGGCAAAACCAAGGAGCCGGAGGCGGCAGGTACTACTACCGTACGGGATCCGGTGGTCACTGGAGCCATCAGGGAGGCTCAAGTCAAAGCTTCGGCGGCGCCCAGGGGAACTATCAAAAGAAATACAAAGAGAGTTTGGATTTATTAGAGGTCTCCGAGGGTGTGGACGATAAGCAGCTGAAGATGGCTTACCGAAAAAAAGCGAAAAAATACCATCCGGACATTAATAAGAATCCCAATGCCACACAAAAATTCCAGGAAATCAATGATGCCTACAACTTTTTAAGCGAATACTCTTAAGGATCACTCTACAGCCTCGGGAAAACCCGACGGCTGTTTTTTTTACGCGCCTCCCCGTAAAAATGCCCTACGGTATCGCTTTACCGCTAAATCCACCGCGCCCTCTTCTCCTTTAAAAATCAAACGGATTTTGGGGATTTTAAGATTTTTGTATCCTTGGTCTTCATGGGTTTCAAGGACAACCTCCCAGCCCTCACCGAGGAATCTTCCCCCGTCACTGGCCCTTGCCTCCTTCTCAAAATAACCCTTTATTTCATGACAGGGAATCCCGCTGTCGATCACCACTTCTTTCATAAAATCCCGCCTTTTTAAAAAAGATCCCGTACATCCATCAGTTCACCCTGCTCAAAATTTCCGGTCAGTAAAAGTTCCTTTACTTTCTCTGCCACAGCTTCTGCAGCAAAAAGCTTTCCTTCTTTTTTATAATTCTTGAACTTCTCCAGCTCCTGAAAGTCTTTTTCATCGGAACTGCGAATTTCTTCCTGCATTTTCGTATCCATAATCGCCGGAGCTAAGGATAGGATTTTTACCGGATGTTGGCTTTTGTCCTGTTCTAAACCTACGGACTGAGTAAAAAGATTGACTCCGGCTTTCGCGGCACAGTAGTTGGACCAGCCGTAATGAGGCTTTCTTCCTGCTCCCGAGGAGATATTAATCACTCTTTTATCCCCTTTAAATCCTTGAGTGTGCCGGATAAAAGCGGAGGTCAAAATTAAGGGACCGGCCAAGTTTACATGGAGGTTATTCAGAATTTCTTCATCCCTGCAGTCTTCCAGTCGCTTCACCGGCGCTAAGACTCCGGCATTGTTCACTAAGTAAACGCCATCCGCTGCAGCAAAATTCATTTTTTCAAAAATTTCTTCCATCAGGTTTCTTATGTTTTTGTGATCGCCCAAATCAAACTCGAAAAATTCCAGGCTTCCCGGCTTTTTCTCAGCAACCTCCACTAATTCCTGATCCTTCTTACGGGAAATGCAAAAAACCCGGTGATTTTCTGCTATTAACGCTTTGGCTAAGGCCTTCCCTAAGCCTCGGGATGTTCCTGTAATTATAAAGTTTTTCATAATTGTTCTCTCCTTCATATACATTTTAGGTACTGGTTGATCTTCTCGGGTTTAAATTGATTTTCTCCGATTTAAGTTAATCTTCTTCGGATTAAGTTTTTTGTTTTTTGCAACTACTCTATATTTACCCGCCACGCTCTCCTCTAAGCAACAAAACCCCCACTAAAAGACCTCGCTAATAGGAAAACTCGCAATTATGATTCTTTCCTGCTATACTGAAAGAGTCATAATAACTGCGAAAGGAGTGAGTCTTTTGGACGGAACGAAAAGAAGCAACATCACAGTCGGCGCTGCGGTTCATATCGTTGAAAAACAAAACCAGGCCAGTGGAGAATTAACGAAGGGAGTGGTAAAATCCATCCTTACAAAATCCCCTAACCATCCCCATGGTATTAAAGTACGCTTGGAAAGCGGCGAAGTCGGTCGTGTAAAAGAAGTCTTGTAAGGCTTTTTTTTTAGAAAAAAAACGACCTTTTACGGTCGTTTTCCTCAGGGGCTTAGGTTTTTCTCCATAAGTCTTTCATCATGTTTTCTATCTTTCGTCTGCGTTCCAGGGTCTTCTCTTCATTGATTTGAATATCAATAACATCCCCTTCCTTTGCGCCCTTCGGCACCAAAATTCCGGGCATATTAACGGTTTCTCCATTACCCATTTCCACCACAGCGAAATCTCCTTCGAATCGATCAATAATAACTCGCATAATTTTCGACCCTTTCTAATGATACTCGTTTAAAACAAGCACCTTTCCCTATGAAAAATTTACTGAGTAATCGTTTGAATAAACACCCGAATAACTTCCGCACCACCAATGACGGTTCCCAGCGTGCTTCCAAGATTGGTTAAAGTCACCACCAGCAGTATGCGCGTAACCTTATTTTTCCAAAAGCCTTTTACACTGACCGCATCCTCGGAAAGCTTTTCAAAATCCACCACACTGGGGCGCCGAAGATAGGCCTCGGTGAACCCTGCAAACCACCCTGCGGCAAGCAGAGGATTCAGTGAACTAATGGGGGCTACAAGAATAGCGGTGAGAATTGTTAAGGGGTGACCCAGGGCGATGATGGCCCCAACGGCGGAAAGCCCTCCGTTCCATATAATCCAGCTGACGGTTTGACTGACCCCTGCGGAAAAATTCATATAGAAGGTGTACAGGATAATCCCGATAATGATGATGGGAATGGCCCAGGCGATTTTTCCCGGGGCTTTGGATTTTTTCGGAACCTTGGATAATTCTTTTAAGTCATGTTCCTTATGAATTTCTGTTTTTATTCCCGGAATATGGGCGGCGCCTAAAATGGCAACGACCTTGTCCCCCGGGGCGTCTTTGATCTTTTGGGACAGGTACTGATCCCGTTCATCAATCAGAGGTTTTTTCAGTTTTGGAAAATGTTCCGTAAAGTCCTGCAACATCGCATTAAGCATATCCTGGGATTTCATTTTTTCCAGTTCAACTTCAGTAATGCTCTCATCATTGAAAATACTGAAAAGAATTTGGACCATTAAGGACAGTTTTCCTTTGAGACCGATCCCATGCCAAACCCTGGAAAAGGTGGTTTGGATATTTCGGTCCGCCAGTACCAATTTGGCTCCCGCTTCCTTAGCCGACTCAATGCCTTGAATCATCTCCTGCCCCGGTTTTATGCCAAACTGCTTGGCTAACCGATTTTGAAAAGAGGAAATTACCAAATTCACCAACAGTACCGTGGTTTTTTTCTCCTTAATGATTTTAAAGATATCCATTTTCTGCCAACGGTTTTTATCCGTTACGGATTGATAGCGCTGTCGGTCCAACTCGATACAGACCGAGTCCGGCTGTTCCGCTTCAATCACCTCTTTTACCTGTTTTGCACTCTCCTTGGATACGTGGGCGGTGCCAATCAGAATGATTTCCTTGCCCTCTATATTAATCCGGGTAATATTTTCCTCGTTTTCCAGGGATTCTTCCCAGGGATCCCCTTCGGTTTTTTCCGCTTCCAGTTTTTCCTCTTCAGGATTCTCCAAAGAATCATCCTTCAGTATTTCTTTCTCACTTCCGATTTGCTCTTCCCTCATGAAATTCCTTCCTCTCCATTTAACTTCTTATACACAGTTTACCAAATAACCGGACAAAAAGAAATAACATCCTTTGACGCTTTATTTACACTTGTCCCCTGCTTCAGTTCCATAGGTTTCAAGATGAGTTTTTCTGACTTTTATCGATTGATCATGACTAAAGCAATGACCGTAAGTAAAATCGCCACTTTGTTTTTATTCGCAATTTTTTCTTTAAATATGATAAAGCTTCCCAAAGTGATCAGCACAATACTTCCCGCACTGTAAATAGGGAATACCACGGAAGTCTTTAAGGTATCCAGGGCTAAAATTAAAAAATACGAAGAAAAAAGATTGGGAATCCCAACGGCAAAACCGGTGAAAATATCTCTTTTGGTGATCACGGACTTTCTTCTTAAGGTATACGTGATACTGATTAAAAAAGCGGTGAAAAAGACAAAGAATAAAAAAACATCTTTAAAATCATTCAAGGCATAATTTTGATAAATTTTATTGGAGAATTCCGCAAGCCCCCCGAAAATAAACAGTAAAATCAATAGATACTTCACATCAAGCTTTTTCGCAGCATCCCGGGATAGGTTCACAATCAGTATGGATAGGATCGCCAGGATAATGCCGATCCACTGAATGGCGGTGGGATATTCCCGCCAAAGAATAATGGAAAAAATCATGGGAATCAGTATGCCGATTTTTCCGAAGGCTCCCGAGAGTCCCGCTCCGTTTTCCCGAACACTTTTTTGATAAAAAATAAAGGAGGCGAAGAAAAAACCTCCCGCCAGGGTCCCGATTATGATCCCCCAGATCATACTGGCGTACTCGGAAAAAATAAAGCCCCCTTGACTCAGCATCAGGGAAAACTCCCGCCGAAAAGAGTAGGACCAATCTACTTTACCGATTAAACCGTTCCCCGCAATCATTACCAGACTGGTGGTAAAGGCAATAAAGTAATTGGCACTGGTAATGACCAGTCGATTGGTATTGGAACTCTCCGTATATTTAAATATCAATGCAATGGATGCACTGCAAAGGGTTGCCAGTAAAAGAAAAAACATAACCCACCTCTTTTCTAAAAATCCATGGAAATCTGTTCAGATTCCTGATTAGGATTTTCCTCTTCCTGAATTTCTTCTTCCCGCATTTCCTTTTTCTGAGTTTCTTCTTCCTTAGGGTAAAAAATTTCCTCTTCCCCAAAGACCTTTTTGATATTTAACTCCATTAAATAGTCATAGGCGGCTTTTGTGGATAAAGAAAAGTTCTCATCCGGTGTTAACAGCTCCTCATAATCAATATCCACTTTGCAATCAATGGTGGCCAGTCGCCTTGACAAATAGGCATCCTCTTTTCCCGATTCGATTTTTTCCCTTTGCTTCCCCTTAAGATCTTCAGTGTTTTCATAGATTCCCTCTAAATTCCCATAGGCATTGAGAAGCTTAATGGCGGTTTTTTCTCCAATTCCCTTGATTCCCGGAATATTGTCGGAAGGGTCTCCCGATAAAGCTTTTAGATCCACGATTTGTTTTGGACTGAGCCCTCCGTATTTTTCTGACACCGCCTCGGGATCAAAGTGGATCATGCCCTTATTGGATAGGTAAATTTGATGTACCTTCGGGGTGATCAGTTGGAAAAGATCCCGGTCCCCGGATACAATCAGCGGTTCATATTCTTTGTATGCAGCGCTATATGCCAGGGTTCCGATTAAATCATCGGCTTCATATTTTTCCATTTTAATAAAGGTGGCGTTGCATTTTTTTAAGTAGGTCTCCATCATTCCGAACTGAACAATCAGTTCCTCGTCGGTCTCTTTACGGGTTCCCTTGTATTCCGGGAAAAATTCATTTCGAAAACTTTCTCTCGAAGCATCGGAACAGATCACCATATGCCAAGGCTGATGTTTGTCCTGCAGGGACTTTAGATATTTTACAAAACCGAAAAAGCCTCCCGTGGCTACCCCTTCTTTTGTGGCCAATCTGGGATAGGCATAGTAGCTTCGGTGAATTAAATTCATCGCATCAATCAGCAGTATTTTTTTAGAATTTCCATTTTCCTTCATTGTAAAGCTCCCTTCCGATTTCCTTTTCATTCTTATCACTTCAGTCTTATCACTTCAGTCTTTCCACTTCTTTTTTTCGCCTTCTTCTTAAATGCTTTCTTCTCTTATCCTACCATATTTCGGGAAAATTTCGTTATAAATCTTTAATTATCTTTCGCCGTAAGAAAACCCCCTAAGACCGGTTCATGGGTTTTAGCGGGTTTATGGTTGGTTTCATCAAGCGGTGATCGGTTTCAATCGACATAGTATATTAGGGTCTTTCCAGTTTAAAGATTTCCCCAAGCTTTTCGTAGCTGGTTCCTGCCAGTCGGCTGACGGGCCGGAGGATTCGGGGATCAATTCTTCCCTGCTGAAGCACGGTATCCCGAACATGATACTTTACCACCCGGCCAATGACTAAGTCGCAGGCCGGCGCCTTTTCCGTGCCTCCCAGGGGAATGATTTTTTCCAGTACGCATTCCATTCGAATACTGGCTTCTTTTACCCCCGGGGTCTTAATTTCGGTACTGTCAACGGGTGTTAGGCCGGTGTATTCCACTTCGCTTCTTGTGGGAGGAAAGGCGATGGAGGTTTCATTGATCTTTTCAATATAGGATTCGTCGGTAATATGGATCACAAAGTCTCCCGTTTCCATGGCATTCCTTGCCGTATCCTTCATTTCCCCGCGGTCCCGCTGCACGGAAATCGAGAGCATCGGCGGATTGGAAGTTACAATATTAAAGTAGCTGAATGGGGCGCCGTTTAAAACCCCTTTATCCGACAGGGTGGTAGTAAAGGCTACGGGTCTTGGAATTACCGATCCCGTTAGGAAAAAGTAGTTTTCCTGAGCCGTTAAATCCATAGGATTGATGGTTTTCATGGTTTCGATGGTTTTCATTCCCTTCATTTCTATTTTTCGGTTCGTTGATTCTATTTTTTTCGATTCATTCATTCTATTTTTTCGGTTCTTTTAATTCGATCTTCGGCAGTTTCTGTTCCAATTTTTCCCGCATGGACTGATACTGCTTGGGAAGCATTAGTTCAGAACCCAGATTTTCCAAGGATTCATCCACATCAAAGCCCGGACCCTCCGTGGCAATTTCGAAAAGAATTCCCCCATTTTCGTTGAAGTAAATGGATTTAAAATAGTTCCGGTCCCGAACCTTGGTTACGCGGTATCCCTTATCTTCCAGGAGTTTTTTCCAGGCCAGCTGTTCCTGATCATTGGACGCTCTGAAAGCAATGTGATGCACCGTTCCCACACCGGTGGTGCCGGGATCTTCCGAGGTTTTTTTAAGATCAATGATGTTTCCGAGATCCTGAGAACCTTGGTAGCGGATCAGTCCCTGGTCCTCTCCGATTTTTTCAAATCCGAAAAGGTTTTCCAAAAGCTTTCCGGTATTTTCAGGATCTGTTGAATACAACGTAGCCCCGGCAAAGCCTTTTATCCCCTTCTCCTCCGAAACCCCGCCAAAGCTGTAGTTGCTTAAGGGTCCGGATTTTCGCTCCGTTAACTCTATTTGCAGTCCATGGGGATCTTCAAAACCTACATATTCTTCCCCGAAACGGCTTTCTTCCCTAAAGTCTATATGGTATTTAGTCAGCCGTTCCTTCCAGTACTGCAGGGAATCTTCCGGCACCCCATAGGCGGTGACGCCTACCTGGCCCCCTCCGATTTTCCCTTTAGGGGCATCGAGCCATGGAAAGAAGGTAATGACCGTACCCGGCGTACCCTGATAGTCTCCGAAGTATAAATGATAGGTTTCCGGCGCATCAAAATTTACGGTTTTTTTGATCATTCGAAGTCCCAACACCCCGCCGTAAAAGTCCAGATTTTCCTGGGGATCTCCTACAACGGAGGTTATATGGTGAATGCCTTTATTGATTAATTTCATTGTTTTTACTCCTTTCTCGATTTTTCCGATGGATTATACGGGAATCATTGATAACGATTCTTATTTATGATACCCATTTTCCACCGGATTAAATCTTAAAGGAGGCATTCCCTGTTTTTTATTTCTTTCCCGACGTTACAATCCCGACCAAATCGACAGTATTCCCATCCCCATAATCAAACCCATGCTGATTCTTTTAAAAAGCCGCTCATTGACTTGATTTCCCATACGTATTCCGATTAAGGTTCCGATCATCAGTCCGGGGAAAAGATATAAAGAGTAGCTGACAACTTCCGTCGTGATCAGTCCGCTGAAAAAATAGGTAGGGATGGAAAAGAGATTAATCATCCAAAAGTACAGGGTTAAATTGCTCCGAAAAATTTGCTTTTCCACCTTTTGGTTGTTTAGAAACAGTACAATGGGAGGGCCTCCCAGGGAAACACTGCCGTTTAACAGCCCGCTGACAAAACCTACGGGAATAAAGGATCGTTTGCTGTTTTTCATTTTAATATGATAACCGGAAATATTTACCCCGGCCACAATGACAATAATAATGCCGACCACCAGCTTCAGGGTGTTCTCCTCCAAAGCTTTCAAAAGATACACCCCAAAGGGGGTGCCTGCCATTCCGGAAACAACCAGCACGATGATCTTCTTTAGTTGAACATGCTCCCGGATATGGTAAAGAATGACACTGTTTAGTATTAAACTGTAAATCATTAATATGGGCACCGCAACCTGCAAGGGAAACATGATTCCCAACAGAGGCACCGCAATTAATGAAAATCCGAAACTGGTGGCCCCCTGGGTCATGGCCGCTATAAATATTACTAGGATTCCAAAGAGAATTTGCTGTATCATTAGGTCCATAATAATTGCCTCCTGTTTTATGTACTTCCGGCGGTTCTTTCTCGTTATTATAACATAATAAGAAAAAGCTTTATATTTTAGCTGGATAGGTTTACCTCTTTAAAAATTGGATAAATATAGGGTATGAAAGCTTTGTTCGGCGAATAACCGGAGATTTTTAAAAAGGTTTACTAAGGAGGAAAGGTTATGAAATTAAGCCAACTGATCAATGAACAGGGAAGACAGCAATCCCCCTATATGGAAGGGCTGGTCAATCATCTTCCCATGGGACAACTCGCTCTGTATCAGCTCACGAAGGACCTGGAAAGGGTGGCATCCTATACCGATTTTTATAATGAACGTTTTAATGTTGATCCCGTCTCAAAGAATTATACCCCGGCAACTTCCCTTGTTGAATGTCTCGGGAAAAGAGAGGAATATGAGGCTTGTCTGCACTTAATGACAGAAGAAGTACAAACCCACGGGGCGAATGCCATGATCGAGAAAATTCTGAACACCTACCCCCTGGGCCTGTCTTCCGGGCTTTTCCACGTTACCATACGGCTGGCCTACGCAAGGGAAGCGGTTTCTTACGATGAGGCTCTTACAGAAGAGATCATCCGGGCCCTTTCTTATTATGTAACTGCATACCGAGAAGTAACCCCGTTTTTTCGAAAAATTCCCCGGGATCAGGCCTTGGAAAACATAAAGCAGTTAATGAAAACTTCTGCGGTTGATAAAATCCTCTGTGAAAATGATTCTCTGGGAAAAACCATGAAAAAACTATACCAAAGCCCCGATTATCTGGATAAGGGATTTTTAATCGAGGGTACGGTCGACGATAAGGTTCTAGGCCTTTTGGACATCTGTCTTCCTGCCTTTGAGCACACGAAAAGCATCGTAGCCCTTCACTGTATTACGGGCCTCCATGCCATGCTGGTATTAAAAGAGTATTTTAAGGATTTCAGCAACGCATTGGACATTTACACCAC
>SL_8KL_010_SEDDRAFT_10004188_pt1 | contig 11679 bp, 7 predicted proteins | sample SodLakKL_010_SED_4_FD_11160 | JGI IMG/M metagenome (IMG submission 11160) | reverse complement strand
GCTGATTTCTATCCGGTCCATGACATTAAAATCCCTGGCCTTGCGAAGCTGCTGCACTTTGGAAACAAACTCCCGGGCCAGGCCCTCATTCCTAAGCTTTAGAGTGAGCTGAGTATCAAGGATAATAAAGATATTATTATCCATCCCGACAGCATATCCTTCCATATTCTGGATATTGATAATTATATCCTCTTCTGTAAAGGAAAATTCTTCTCCCTCGAGATCAACTGTCAGAGTCTCTCCCGATTCCAGCCGGGCAGCTGTTTCTCCAGGATCCAGCTCGGCCAGTTTTTTGGCAAAAATCTTGACCTTATCCCTGAGCTTTGGACCAACCAGCTGAAAATTGGGCTTAATATCATAATCCATGTAATCGGAAAGCTCATCGGTAAATTCAACCTGCTTAACATTTAACTCCTCTTTAATCAGAGGAACAAGATCGCTGATCAGTTCCTGATTACGACCGTCCACTAATACCCGGGGAATTGGCTGGCGGACCTTGATTTCCTCCTTCTCCCGGGCAGCTCGGCCCAGAGTTACCAGTTCTCGCACCAGACCCATCTTCTCTTCCAGTTTTTCATCAACTAAATCTTCCTGAAATGCAGGATAATCCTCCAGATGAACAGATTCTCCGGAATCAAGCTGTTCATATAAAATTTCAGCAATAAAGGGTACAAAGGGAGCAATCAATCGAGTCAGCCCTCCAAGAATTTCAAAGGTGGTTAGATAAACAGCCTTCTTATCCTGATCCAGTTCCCCGGCCCAGAAGCGCCGGCGGGAGCGGCGGATATACCAGTTGGAAAAATCCTCATCGATAAAATTCTGGATTTCCCGCACCGCACTGGTTAAATCATAATTCGCCATTTCTTCTTTAACTGCTTTAATGAGATTATGATAGCGGGAAATTATCCAGCGGTCAATCCTGCTTCTCTCCTCTATAGGCACCTCAAACTCCCGGGGATCAATATCATCGGTATTGGCATAAAGCTGAAAAAAATGATAAACATTTTTTAGAGTCCGGTAAAATTTGCTGTCCACCTCATGCAGCCCTTCAATGTCAAATTTAGTCGGGGTCCAGGGCGGAGAAACATGCAGCAAATACCAGCGCAGCACGTCAGCCCCATATTCATCGAAAAGCTCAAAGGGATCCACAGTATTTCCCCGGGACTTGGACATCTTTTTCCCCTCAGCATCAAGTATCAGATCATTTACCAGAACCCGTTTATAGGGGGCTTGACCCCTGACAAAGGAGGAGATTGCCAGCAGAGAATAGAACCAGCCCCGGGTTTGATCAATTCCCTCACAGATAAAGTCAGCCGGGAACTGTTCCTCAAAAAGCTCCTCATTCTCGAAGGGGTAATGATACTGAGCAAAGGGCATTGAGCCGCTGTCAAACCAGCAATCTATCACCTCTTCGGTCCGGCTCATTTCACCATCACATTCCGGACAGGGCAGATGTATTTCGTCAACAAAGGGGCGATGGAGTTCGATATCATCCGGCACTTCTTCCAGAGCTCTTTCCCTCAACTCCTCCCGGGAGCCCACAGAGGTTGTAGCGCCGCAATCACAGCACCAGAGATTAAGTGGAGTTCCCCAGTAGCGGTTGCGGGAGATCGCCCAGTCTTTTAAGTTTTCCAGCCAGTTGCCAAACCGTTTTTCGCCCACAAAATCCGGATACCAGTCCACCTCATCATTGTTCTTCATCAGCCTCTCTTTAATTCTGGTCATCTCAATATACCAGCTGCCGCGAGCATAATAAAGGAGCGGCGTATCACAGCGCCAGCAGTGAGGATAATTGTGGGTTACTTTCTGGCTGCGTACCAGTTTATTGTTTTCTATCAGCCACTCCACGATATCCTCATTGGCATCCATGACAAACTGTCCTTTCCAGGGAGTGGTGGTATAACGGCCGTCTTCATCCACCGGCTGCAGCACCGGAAGTCCATATTTTTGCCCGGTCCGGTAATCATCCTCTCCAAAAGCCGGGGCACTGTGAACAATACCGGTACCCTCTTCTGCAGTAACATAATCCCCCAGGGTTACATAGAAAGCCTCCCGGGAGGTTTGAACAAAGGGCATAATCTGTTCATATTTGATACCCTCCAGTTCTTTACCTTTAACCCGGTCAAGCACTTTGTAATCCTCGGCAAAATCACCGAAAACATCCTCTAACAAATTTTCTTCAAGATAGTAAAGCTCATCCCGAAAGCTGATTTTAGCATAGGTCTTATCCGGATGGACGGTCAGGGTTACATTAGCAGCCAGAGTCCAGGGGGTGGTAGTCCAGATCAGAAAATACTCGTCCTTATCCTTTCTTTTGACCCTGACATATACCGAATTGCTGGTTATCTCCTCATAGCCCTGAGCCACTTCATGAGAAGCCAGTCCGGTTCCGCAGCGAGGGCAGTAGGGTAGGATTTTGTGGCCCTGATAGATGAAATCTTCCTGGTAGAATTTGTCCAGAATCCACCAGACAGACTCGATATAATCATTATCCAGAGTAATATAGGGATTATCCAGATCGATCATATATCCCATCCGGGTGGTCATTTCCCGCCAGAGCTCTTCATACTCAAAAACTGACTCCCGGCACCTTTGATTAAATCTGTCAATCCCGTACTCCTCAATCTCCTGTTTGCTGTTTAAATCAAGTTCTTTCTCTACTTCAATCTCCACCGGTAGACCATGGGTATCCCAGCCAGCCTTCCTTCTTACCATATGACCCTGCATGGTCTGATAGCGGCAGACAGTATCTTTAAGCAGCCGGCTGATAACATGATGAATTCCCGGCCGGCCGTTAGCAGTTGGCGGCCCTTCGTAAAAGACAAAGGGTTCGGAATCGCTGCGGTTATCAATCGTTTTCTGCAGCAGATCCATTTTCTCCCATTTTTCGGCCAGTTCAGTTTCCATTTCTGCCGGTTTCTTCTCCGGCAGTTCTTCAAATACAGCCATTACCATCTCTCCCTTCGGAAAATATAAAATAATATTTTTAAAATAAAAAAACCCGAGCCAGAAAAAGCTCAGGGACGATTTATACCGCGGTACCACCCGGATTATAGATAGCCGGGTATTTTATAGTCAGCTGAAATTAAACAGGTATACTGCAGCAGTCTTACGGCTATCCATCTCTCTTCTTCCGGTAACGCCGGGTTTACGAAAATTCTTACCAGCAGCAAAGCCAGCAGCTGCCTTCAGAATTTCAACTCCAGGATGATCTTCATCACGGAACAGGCTGGAGGTCTTGCAGCCGGAGAACCTCCTCTCTGAAGGTAAAAACCTGAATTCCAGATTACTCTTCCCTTCCCAGTTTTTCTTGATTATTTGATTGCCCGTTAATAATAACAACTATAAATTACCAGTCCAGGTTAATCTCTCACTTAATAATAAAACAGGCATTGAAAAATGTCAAGGAAATTCAACATATTTCAGTCCGGAAGCCAGGTCTTTGAACGAAAAGACCAAGGGAGCGGCCTTTTAAAGCCGCTCCTTATTTTTTAATTGGACTCGTGAAGGAACTTGCGGACATGAGGTGAGGTCTCACCGCGCCTCATAAAGTGGCCGGAAGGACCTTCTCCCAGAAATTCGGAGAACCAGGATTCATGCTCGACTTCTTCATGGAGAATGGAAAGTGCCAGGTCATAGGTGCGGTGGTCCTTGCCGGCTGTCAGATTGCAGATTTTGGTATATCCTCTGACTGCACAGCGTTCTGCTTCCACCAGGACCTTCAAAATCTCCCGGGCATCATTGGTTGATTCCGGCAGTTTAGCCGGGGGACAGGCCGAGATATCATGAAACTTCTTAAGATCATTGGGAATCTTGCCGCCCAGTTCATAAATACGGGGTATCAGAGCTTCAAAGTGATTTCTATCCTCTATTCTGGCTGCTTCTGCAATCTCCTTAATTCCTTCGCCTTCCAGTCCAATCAGGTTAAGTCTTAGTGAGGTGTAATAATAAAAAGTGGTAAGTTCTGCTGAAGCGTTTTTAATCAGCAGATCCAGCAGTTCATCAACATCAATACCAGCTTTTTCTACCATCTCTCTTGCTACTTTTGCCATTTTAAAACCTCCCTTTCTAATAAATTAATTTATTCTGTTTTATACTATTATATATTTATCTTGAATATCCTGCACCAAACTAATTTTTTTACAAAAATATATTATTTTTTCTACTATAGTATATAAATGTTAAATGAAACTTAATTAATTCAAGTGCTATTAATAATTATTCCCAAATAGTCTTTAAATATAAAAAAACCCTCTCCCCGGATTACAGGAAGAGGGAAATTAACTCTATAATTTATCTTCTTTCTAGCTCCAGTTGAAATTTATCTGGATTTATTAGTTATTATTTTCCACTTCAACTTCAACCAAACCGGCTTTTGTCATGGCATCTCTGACAGCTTCCATCCACATGTTAGAACTGCCGGTTGCGCCTGTGAATGCATCAACTTCATAACTATTGGCTTCTACAAACCATTCTGGCATTGTTTCCTGAGCTTCATGAAAATCATCCCAGCCATAATCCTCATCTTTAAATTCACCGTCGGCAGATTCTTCCAGTCTGACTTCGACAATTTCTCCCTCTTCAATGGTTACCCAGGCTACACCCCAGGCATTTCTTTCAGAAGGTTCGGAAGAACCCATGAAGGTGCCATCAAAGGTTTCCACTCCTTCAGCCTTTTGCAGTGCCATCTGTACTGCTTCCATGGCTCTTTCTGAGGTACCGGTTGCTCCGCTAACTATATCAACATCATAATCATTGGCTTCCACAAATCTTTCGGGAAGAACTTCCATGGCTTCGTGGAACTCATCCCAGCCGTAATCTTCATCCTTGGCCCGGTCTATCTGTGTATACTCAATTAATTCTACTGCCACAATGGCATGATCTTCAATGGTTACATTGGCCTGAACATAGCCCCTTGGGCCTGCCTCTGAATAGCCGGTATATTCTCCGTCTTCCAGGTGACCTCCTGCCATCAGGTTAAATCCCAGTCCAAAAATTACTGCCAGTGCTAGTGTTAGTACTAATGCTTTTTTCATTTTTACAATAAAACCCCCTTTTATTATTTTTTTCACTATCTATATAATATAATCTCGTGAATTAATTGTCAAGGGTTTTGCGGTTAAAATTCCAAGTAATTTTATATAATTAGATAAAGAAGGGCTGGCCTTCCCGACCAGCCCCATTTTTGCTGATTTAATTTAATTTATATTATGTTATTTTTCTATCATTCAAACTCCTGGAACAGCTGTGAAAATTCCTCCTGACTGTCCTGAATATGATATACATGTTTATCTTCCGGGAATTTTTTCTCCTTTACATCACTGACATACTCTTCAAAAGCTTTGGTAATATCTTCTGCTATACTAGCATATTTCTTGACAAACTTGGGGGTAAAGGCTTCAAACATGCCCAGCATATCGCCACAGATTAAAAGCTGACCGTCACAGGGAAGACCCGCCCCGATGGAATAGACCGGAATTTCCAGCTTTTTGGTGATAAATTCAGTTACTTCTGGGGGAACAGCTTCCACCAGCAGGGCTTCACAGCCGGCCTCTTCTACCGCAATGGCATCCTTGATCAATTCTCTGGCACTCTCTACATGGAGGCCCTGGGCCTTAAACCCTCCCATCTGTCCGGAACTCTGAGGAGTAAGTCCAATATGTCCAAAAACCACGATTCCGGCATCAGTAATGGCTCTAATCTGCTCACTAACCCGACGGCCGCCTTCCAGTTTAATGGCATCCATATCGGCCTCTTTAAGAAATCTGCCGGCATTGGCCACAGCATCTTCGCAGGAAGTTTGATAGGACATAAAGGGCATATCACCAATGCAGTAGGTATTGGGAGCACCTCTTCTCACATCCTGACAGTGAGAAATACAGTCCTCCATGGTTACCGGGATGGTGCCTTTATAGCCCTTAACCACCATTCCCAGGGAATCACCCACCAGGATCATATCAATCCCTGCCTGTTCGGCAAAAGAAGCCATGGGAAAATCATAGGCTGTGATCCAGGCTACCTTCTCTCCTTCTCTTTTCATTCTTTGAAAATCCAGAATACTTTTTTTGCCTGACATATAAATCTCCTCCTTAATTAATTAGCCTGAAATTTCCTCAGTCCGGTTATAGTTTGACAAAAATTCGGTTATCTTAATTTCAGGTTTTTATTATATTAAATTATAAAAGACCCCGGGTAAAAAATCAACCCGGGGCGTAATTATCTCCGGTTATTCCGTCTATACCTTCTTTAAATTTACTGCAGTAACTTTTAATTCGGGTATTTTAGCTTCGGGATCCAGTGTATCATGCGTCAGGCGGTTGGCCGGGCTTTCTGCATAGTGGAAGGGCATGAAAAGATTTCCGGGAGCAACCCTTTCTCCCACCCGGGCATAGGTTTCGACCTCACCCCGCCGGGAAGAGACAGACACCCGGTCTCCATTTTCGATATCAAGCCTTTCAGCATCTTCCACATTGATTTCCACATAGGCATCCGGTTCAAATTCATCTATCGAAGGAGAATTACGGGTCATGGTTCCGGTATGATAATGATAGAGCATCCTCCCTGTCATCATGATATAGGGGTATTCTTCATCCTGCTGCTCGACCGAAGGAGCAAAATGAACCGGGTAAAAACGCCCTTTGCCCCGGGCAAACTCTCCCTGATGGAGAAACTTTGTTCCCGGATGATTCCGGTCAGTACAGGGCCACTGCAGACCGGATTCACCCAGCCGGTCATAGTAGATACCGCCATAAATTGGCGAAACATCAGCAATTTCTGCCATGATTTCTTCGGGGGAATCATAATTCATCTCATATCCCAGCCGATTGGAAATCTCAGCAATTATCTTCCAGTCCGGCCAGGCTTCTCCTGGAGGTTCGACGGCCTTTTCTATCTTCTGAATCCGTCGCTCGGTATTGGTAAAGGTTCCCTCCTTTTCAGCAAAACAGGCAGCCGGCAGCACCACGTCAGCATATTCCGCTGTTTCGTTAAGGAAAATATCCTGAACCACCAGAAACTCGGTTTTTTCCAGAGCTTCTAAGATATGATGTTGATCCGGGTCAGACAGTGCCGGGTTTTCTCCCATGATATAAAGGGCCCTGATATCTCCTTTTTCAGCAGCCTTAAACATTTCCACCACTGTCAGGCCTGCTTCTTTGGAAAAATCATCAACCTGCCATTTTTCTGCAAACTTATCCCGCACGTTTTCATCGTCAACCTTCTGGTATCCGGGGAAAACATTGGGAAGTCCGCCCAGGTCACAGGCTCCCTGGACATTGCTCTGCCCCCTTAAGGGATTAACTCCGGTGCTTTCCCGGCCAATATTACCGGTCAGCATCGCCAGACAGCAGAGAGAGGTTACATTTGCCGTACCGGTAACATGCTGGGTGATACCCATGGCATAGTAAATGGCTCCCCGGTCGGCTTCAGCGAACATCCGGGCTGCTTTTCTAATATCATCAGCCGGAACTCCGGTTATCTCAGCCGCTCTTTCCGGCGGGTACTGACTGACAATTTCCTCTACCTCATTGTAGTTTTCAGTTCGCCGTTCGATAAATTCCTTATCCTGCAGCTCTTCTTCAATTATGACATTCATCATGCCATTGATCAGGGCAATGTCGGTACCGGGACGCTGCTGCAGATAGATATCTGCTTCCTCAGCCAGCTCTATCCGGCGGGGGTCAGCCACAATCAGCCTGGCCCCCTTGCGGGCTGCCTTTTTCATTCGGCTGCCAATCACCGGGTGATTTTCCGTGGGATTAGAACCGGTGATAAACATGGCATCCAGTCCATCAATTTCTGCAATCGAGTTGGTCATAGCTCCACTACCAAAACTTTTGGCCAGACCGGCCACAGTGGAGGAGTGTCACAATCGAGCACAGTGATCTATGGTATGGGTTCCAATTGCGGCCCGCATCAGTTTCTGGATCAGATAGTTGTCTTCATTGCTACAGCGGGCCGAACAAAGCGCACCAAAGGCTTCAGCACCGTGTTCTCGCTTGATACGCCTGAAATTATCCACCACATAATCCAGAGCCTCTTCCCAGTCCGTTTCCTTAAATTCACCGCTTTCTTTGTCTTTAATCAACGGTCTTGATAGGCGGTCGGGATGATCAATAAATTCATAGCCAAAACGCCCCTTAACACAGGCTTCTCCATCGGGGTTGGGCAGGTTATCCCGGTAGATTGATCCTGCTTCTACCACCCTGTTGTCCCGGGATTTTAATTCCAGCTTGCAGCCCACGCCGCAGTAACCGCAGGTTGTTTCTGTCTTTTTAAGTTGATATTCCCGCCCCTCTCCCAGAGAGGGAGCATAACTTAAAGCCCCGGTGGGGCATATTTCCACACACTGACCGCAGAAAACACAGCTGGAATCTTCGTCACCCAGTTCCTTCTTCAGAGCAGCTCCAACCTTTGCTGCAAATCCTCTTTCCACAAATTCAATAGCATCGGAACATTGAACTTCCTGATCAACCCTGATGCAGCGTCCGCAAAGAATACACTTATCCGGGTCATGCTCAATAAAAGGATTATCTCTTTCAATGGTAAAACGGGGTTCTTCTTTGGCCCCTCCGTAAGCGGGCTCATCAATTCCATACTCATAGGCTAAATCCTGCAATTCACAGTTTCCATCAGCCTCACAGGTCATGCAGTCATTGGGGTGGTCGGACAGCAAAAGCTCAATGACAGTTTTTCTGGCTCTCCGCAATCTTTTATTCTTGGTTTCAATTACCATGCCATCAGTTACCTTTGTTGTACAGGATGGCATTAAGTTTCCGGACTTTTTATTTTCAATCAAACAAACCCGGCAGGCTCCGCAGTCACTTATAACGGAATGATGACACAATGTTGGTATATCATAACCAAGTTCCCTGGCTGCTGATAATATGGTCCGGTCATCATCAACCTGATAGCTACTTCCGTTTATGGAGATTTCAGCCATGTTACCAAACTCCTTTTCTGACATTTTTGTAATTATATTTCATTCTTTTTGTCCTGGAACTATTTCTATTGCTGAAAAGGGGCATTCCTCAATGCAGTTTCCACAGCGGATGCAGATATCATCATGCAGAATATAGGGATTTCCTCCCGGCTCGCCCTCAATTGCCTCAACGGGGCAAACCCGGCGACAGCGATCACAGGCTCTGCATTCCTCTTCAATTATATTATAATAAATCAAATCCTGACAGACTCCTGCCGGACAGGACTTATCATAAATATGAGCTTCATATTCGTCTTTAAAATACTGAATAGTGCTGATAACCGGATTGGGGGCGGTTTGTCCCAGTCCGCATAAAGAAGTATCAATAATATCTTCACCAAGTCTTTCCAGCAGCTCAATGTCTCCCTCTTTTCCTTCACCAGAAGTAATTCTATTTAAGATTTCCAGCATTCTCCTGGTACCAATACGACAGGGAGGGCATTCCCCGCAGGATTCATCCTGGGTGAAATCAAGGAAAAATTTAGCTACATCAACCATACAGGTATCTTCATCCATAACCACCAGCCCTCCGGAGCCCATGATAGAACCCACTTCAGATAGTCTGTCAAAATCTACCGGGATATCCAGCAGATCTTTGGGAATACAGCCTCCCGAGGGGCCTCCAGATTGTACAGCTTTAACTTCCTTACCTCCCGGAATCCCACCACCTACATCAAAGACTATCTCTCTAAGTGTTATCCCCATTGGCACCTCGATCAGGCCGGTATTATTAACCTTTCCTACCAGAGAAAATATTTTAGACCCTTTGCTGTTTTCAGTACCAATGGAGTTAAACCAGTCAGCTCCATTTTTAATTATTAACGGGACATTTCCAAAGGTCTCTACATTATTTATATTGGTTGGTTGGCCCCAGAGGCCGCTGTTGGCGGGGAAGGGTGGCTTGGGTCGGGGCATTCCTCTTTTCCCCTCAATTGAAGCCATCAGAGCCGTTTCCTCTCCGCAGATAAAGGCCCCGGCACCCTCCATTATTTCAACATCAAAACTAAAACCTGAGCCTAAAATATCTTCACCCAGCAATCCCCATTCTCTGGCCTGCTCAATTGCTATATTGATGTGCTTTACAGCCAGAGGGTATTCCGCTCTAACATAAATAAATCCCAGAGAAGCTCCAATAGCATAGGCGCCAATCATCATGCCTTCCAGCACCAGGTGAGGATTTCCTTCCAGAATACTTCTATCCATATAAGCCCCAGGGTCACCTTCATCAGAGTTACAAATTACATATTTGGGATTAGAATCCTCCTGATGAGTGAATTTCCATTTCTGACCGGTAGGAAAACCTCCCCCGCCTCTACCTCGGAGTCCGGAATTTACAACTTCTTCAATTATTTCTTCCTGTGACATATTGTAAAGGGCTTCCGCCAGACCGGAATAACCGTCTACAGAAAAATAATCTTCAATTTTGGTTGGTGAGATAAACCCGTTATTTTTAAAAACTACTCTTTCCTGATTTTGATAAAAGGGTATATCCTCTTCTTTTAAGATATGTTCCTCTGTTTTGGGGTCTTGATACTCCAGCCTGGATATTGATTCGCCTTTGAGAACAGTCTTTTCTATTATCTCTTCCACATCATCAGGCTGAATATTGCAGTAAAAATTACCAGCCGGTCTGACCACCATTAAAGGCCCCTTTTCACAAAAACCCTGGCATCCGGTGACCTTCAGGCTGATAGATTCCTGCAACTCCTTTTCAGCAAGCTTGTTATCCATTTCATTTATAACTTCCTGACAGCCAGAACCCTGGCAGCCTGTTCCTCCACACATAGTAATGAAGGTCTCAATCTTATCCCGGGCAGCTTTAGCCCGTTTCTGATACTGTTCTAAATCTTTGGGGGACGCTATTTTTGCCATTATAACCCTCCTTACTGCAGCTCATCATTAATTAAATCAGAAATTTTCTTTTTAGTCATATTACCGTGAAACTCTCCATTAACCAGTATTACAGGTGCAACTGCACAGGAACCCACACATCTGGCTGTTTCCAGGGAATATTTTTGATCCTCTGTCACCTGGCCCACCTTGATATCAAGATTTCTTTCCAGTTCAGCCACCAGCAGGGGGGCTCCGCGAACATGACAGGCAGTACCGGTGCATACCACAATATGATTTTCTCCTAAAGGCTTCAGGCGAAATTCATTGTAAAAAGAAGCAACTCCTGATAAAATTGCCAGTGAAACTCCCAGTTTCCGGGCGGCTCTTTTCATGGCTTCTTCCGGCAGCCAGCCATAGGTATTTTGAATTTCCTGTAAAACAGGTATTAGAGGAGATTTTTTCTGAGCCTCCTCTTTATTTTTTTCAACAATTTCATCTACCCTTTCCAGTTCTAATTCCAACTATTTCACCTCCGGTGATTAGATTGATGAATGTATTTCTTCTGATTTATTTGATTAAATCTTTGATTGAACCCCGGAAATAGATAAAAATTCGCAACACTAATAATAAATTCAAGAAACAAAGCAAAAATCCTTTAGCGAATAATCTAAGAATAATTTAAGAATAATCTAAGCTTCTAATTCTTGAATTCTCTCAGAAATCCTGCCTAACTGCCGGTTATATTCTTCCAGTTTTTCTCTTTCTGCCTCAACCAGATCTTCCGGAGCCTGGTTAACAAAGCCCTCATTGGCCAGTTTTCCCTCAGCCCGCTTGATCTCTGATTTAATTTCCTCACGTTCTTTCTC
>SL_8KL_010_SEDDRAFT_10004187_pt1 | contig 11685 bp, 10 predicted proteins | sample SodLakKL_010_SED_4_FD_11160 | JGI IMG/M metagenome (IMG submission 11160) | reverse complement strand
TCAAGCAGCTCTTTCGGAATAGCAGCACAGTTTACCCTGACAAAGGAGCTATTTCCCCTGGTGCTTGCTTCATGTATGGAGTGGGCAATAAGCTCTTTGCCGGTTCCACTTTCACCCCTGAGCAGGATAGTGGAATGGTACTGCGCAACTTTGTTTACCATCTCTTTTAACTTGTTAATTTCCGGGCTTCTGCCAATTATATTTTTAATTGAATAGCGGCTTTTCTGCCAGCGCTGGTATTCCTGTTTATAGTATTCAAGTTTCTTTTCTGTAATCTGAAGTTTGGCTGCAAGCTTGGTTAAGTCAGATACATCCTGGAACATGAGCTGCCCGATAGCGCCTACTATTTCTCCATTCACCCTGATCGGTATGCGCATCACAACAACATCTTTATCTTTAATACGCTGCATATCACCGATCTCGGGAATTCCTGTCTGCACTACTTCATGCATACGAGTATTTTCGATTACTTTTGTTACATGCTTTCCGATAACTTCTTCCTTCTTCACACCAAGAAATTCACAGTAGCTGTTTGTTATGCTGGTTATATACCCCGCAGTATCAACCATGATTATTCCTTCCGGTAAGTGCTCAAGCCCGGTTTCAAGTTTTTGTAAAAACTCCTTGGTCGTAGTAAGTTCTTTTAAAGCTTCTTTCAAATCTGTAACATCTTCAAAGATTGCGACCGCACCAACAATTTCGTCATTTTCAATAAGTGGCGTCCGGTTCGAGATAATCACCCGGTCTTTTAATTTAACCTGTTGATGGAGCTGTGGAATCCCTTCCTTAAGAACCTGGTCCAGTTTTGTTTCGGGTATAATACTTTTTAGCCTTTGCCCAATTATCTCTTCTCGAGATGTCCCAATTAGCTGGCAGGCGGCATCATTGCAAAATGTTACCAGGGCATCCTGATCAATCATGATAATACCATTATGAACAGCATTCAAAGCAAATTCTTCTATACAGCTTTTCATCTGAAACCCTCCACCTTATCCCTAAGCTTTTCAAAGGCACTTATAGAGCGTTATAAAGACACGTTTCAATATCTTTTTGAGTCAATAGTTTTGCATTGTTTTCCATCAACCTGGTCACCTGCACAGCCGCGCCAGCAAGGCCAGGTATATCTTCTTTAGTTACCCCAAAATCGCGCAGATTACCAGGTATGCCAATCTCTTCGGAAAGCCTAAAGACAGCCTGGCAAGATCGCTCAGCCTGCTGCTGCAGGGATAACCCACCGATATCCTCTCCTAAAGCACAGGCTATATCAGCAAATTTTTTCAAATCAGCAGACAGGTTGCACTTCATTAAATGAGGTAAAAGCAGTGCGTTTGTGACACCGTGACCTGTGCCAAAGCGACCGCCGATTGGGTAAGCGCAGGCATGAACTGCACCGACCCCGGCATTGGCCAGTGATATGCCGGCAAATACTGAGCCAATGGACATGTCTTCCCTGGCTGCAATATCAATGCCTGAAGCTACCGCTTTTCTCAGGCTGCGTCCGATTAATTTAATGGCTTTTAGGGCATAAAGATCTGTTTGCACTGTTGCCCTGGAAGCCGTATAAGATTCTACCGCATGGGTTAAGGCATCCATACCGGTAGCTGCTGTAACTGCAGGCGGCATAGATATTGTAAGATCCGAGTCAACAATGGCTACATCTGCCAGCAAGCTATTGCTAACTATACCTTTTTTCATTTGGTCTGTTTCATCCGAAAAGATTGCTATCCCGGTAACCTCAGAGCCTGTCCCGGCCGTTGTCGGAACCAGGAACAGCGGCACATTTCTTTTTGGCGCCAGATCAACTCCTATGTAATCAAGGATGCTCCCATCATTTGCAGCAAGGATTGACACGCCCTTTGCAGTATCCAGTGGACTGCCTCCGCCAATGCCTATAATCAAGTTGCAGCTGCTCTGCTTATACTTTTCAAGGCAGCGCTCTACATCTTCAATTGTCGGCTCAGGCTTTACATCAAGATATTTTTCTGTTTCCAGACCGTTTTCTTCAATTAATTTTGAAACTCTTTTTACAAGCCCGGCTGAAGCAATATTTTGATCAGATACAATAAAAACTTTTGCTGCACCATATTTCTTCAAAGCTTCGGGCAAATTGCTTAATGAACCCCGACCGTAATAATTATATGCAGGAAGGCTAAAAGACTGGACCACAGTATTTATCTCCCTCCTTCTTGGCAATGATATACTTTAATAATATAAGATTAATTAAGCATAAGCAGCTTTGTATAGAGCTACAATCTCATCCCTGGTTGCCTGTCTGGGATTATTACCCGGGCTGCCGCTTGCCAGGGCCGCATCAGCCATAGCCCCGGATTTTTTAGTTAACTCAAGCTCATCGATGTTACATTCACTCATGGAAGGGATCTGAATATCTTTAATCAAGCGACGAACAGAGTTAGCCGAAAGCTTTGCTGCGTCCAGCTCGGACATTCCCTGAATGTTTTCTCCCATGGCCTCTGCAACACGCGCAAAACGGCCTGGATTGGCAATTATACTGAATTCCATTACCGTGCTGAGCAGAAGTGCATTGGATAGACCATGCGGCACATGGAAATTAGCACCGATGGGCCTTGACATACCATGAACCAGCGTAACAGATGAGTTTGAAAATGCTATGCCTGCCTTAACTGCTCCCATCATCACCTTATCACGGGCTTCAAGGTTGTTTCCGTTAGCCCAGGCTTGCCTGAGGTTGCCTGCAATAAGCTCAATTGCGGAAATAGCAAAGATGTCGCTCATGGGGCTCGCTTTGAGTGAAACATAGGCTTCAATAGCATGACATAAAGCGTCAATGCCAGTTGCAGCAGTCAGCGCCCTGGGCATTGATACCGTCATCATCGGATCTGCATAAGCAACCAGGGGCATTAAGAAATCACTGCCGATCAGCATTTTTACCTCTGTACTTTCATCTGTTATAATTGTAAATTTTGTCACTTCACTTCCGGTGCCGGCGGTAGTCGCAGCGGCAATCAGGGGCACGCCTTCTTTTTTAACTTTGTTCAACCCCATATAATCAACAATATTGCCTTCATTGGTTAATAGCATTGAAACAGCTTTTGCAGTGTCTATGGCGCTGCCTCCACCGACTGCCAGAATACAGTCACATTTATTGCTTTTGTACGAGTCAATTGCCTTATCGACTATTTCAGTTGTTGGTTCTTTATCAATATCGTCAAAAACGACAAAATCAAGCTGGTTTTTAGTAAGTGATTCTTTTACGACATCCAAAGCACCAATTTCAACCAGGATTGAGTCAGTAACAATAAAAACATTTTTTACCCCAAGGCCACGTATTTTTTCTCCTACACTGTTGATGCAGCCAGCCCCGGTAATCACTTTTTGAGGAATAAGAAAGTCTTTCTGTGGATACATTAATTACTCACTCCTATTATATTATTAATAACAAATAACTCACTGGCAGTAACTTGTTGCTGTTGATGTCAAAAAAAGACATTGCATTAATGGTGAAATAATAATACCATGTTTTTCAATGTCTGAGCAAACCCAGCCCATAAAAAAGTTGAATATTGCAAATCAGTTCATAGGAAATGAAGTCAGGCTAATCTAGCTGCTCCACTCCATTACTTTGTTCCACTGTTTTTCACTGACAGGAACTATTGATAGGCGGGGCAGCCTAACCAGGTCCCAGTCAGGAAATAGGTTGGATTTTTTAATATCAGCCAGGTCAACCGGGCTGTTTAGCTCCTGACCTGCTTCAATCTCAACCACAAGGTAACGATCATCCTTCTGGTCAGGATCGGGAAAAGCTTCGGTCACGACCTCACCGGTTCCGATAACCGACCTCTCTTTGCCGGTGTGGTATATCAAAACCTTGTCACCCTTCTGCATGGCCCGCATATTTTTTAAAGCGCCCGGAGCTTTTACTCCATCCCATACAGTGCGACCGTCTTTTTGCAGATCCTGAAAGCTGTACTCATTAGGTTCAGTCTTCATTAACCAGCGCTTCATCATTTTTCTCCTTTAAAAGTTTTTGTTTTCACCGATCTGATGTAATATAATTGATTAAAGCTTGTTAATATAACTTAACTGAAGGGGGTCCCTGTTATTGCCACACTAAATCTTGCCCACCGCGGTGCGTCCTCACTGGCACCCGAGAATACTATTACCGCTTTCGATAAAGCCCTGGAAATCGGTGCCGATGGAATTGAATTTGATGTTCAGCTCAGCAAAGACGGTGTGCCGGTGGTAATCCACGATGAAACACTCAATAGGACTACTGATGGCAACGGAAACGTCACGGATTTTACCCTGGACGAATTAAAAGCTCTTGATGCCGGCAGCTGGTTCGCACCACTTTTCAGCCGGGCGGAAATACCGACCCTGGACGAAGTATTAAGCCGCTACCGTAACGAGAACCTTTTAATAAACATAGAGCTTAAAAATGCCCTGGTTCTTTACCCCGGCCTGGAAGAAAAGGTGCTCTCATCCATTACATCTCATCACCTGGAAGAAAGCGTGATCATCTCATCCTTTAATTACGACAGCCTGCTCAGGTGCCGGGAACTAAAACCTGCAGTCCGTACCGGAATGCTTTACCTTGAAGATCTGAAAGAACCCTGGCAAAAGGCCAAAGAGCTGGGCTGCTATTCAGCTCACCCCCTGTTTTTCTACCTGCAGTTCCCGAATATCATTGAAGGCTATAAAAAATATAACATTCCGCTATACCCCTGGACGGTCAACGACCCCGAAATGATGGAGTCCCTGGTCAAAGCCGGTGTTGAAGCTATCATCACCGATTATCCACAGGAGCTGGCAAAAATAATAGAAAGCTGCGGCAAATGAATCAGTCGGATTTATTTTCTTCGCGCAGCTTGCTCCTGCGGGCTATTTCTTCCGGATCCGCCTCGAGCCTACGGTAGCCTGCCCGGAGCAGCACAAATCCCAGGGCATAAACTGCAGCGCCACCAACAAACATGCCGTAATTGCCCATTACATCCATTGAAAGCCCAAGCACGCTCGGTCCAATCATCTGGCCGGTCATGGTAAAAATATAGTAAAGGCCGATATAAAAACCAATTCGGTCTCTTCCACCAAGGTCGGCAATAAGCGGCATAGCCTGCACGTTAACCAGGGCCCAGGCAAAACCGGCCAGAATAAAAATACCTCCAATAATAACCGGCTCGCGTACCGGGATGGCAGCCAGGAAAAGGACCGGTATAATTGCCAAACCGATTAACATGGCCGGAATTTTTCCCAGGCGCGTACCGATTGCACCTGCCAGCAGGGCAAAGACCAAAAATGAACCGGCAAACGTAGTAAGTATAAATGCTGCTCGTCCCTCAGTCAGTCCCAGGGTTTCTACTCCGTATATAGGAAACATGGCATCCAGTCCGGCAAACCCGATAAAGTATGTCAGCATAGCCGCCAGGATCAAGAACTGGCCGAAATTTTCAGGTTTCAGGAGCTGTCCAATTCCTGCAACCGCTTCTTTGATCGGGTTTTTCGAAGCGGTGGGAAGGTTATCTACATATTTTGGCTTCCGGTCCGCTTTCATTAACACCACGGCCAGGGTAAAAAGCAAAACAGCAGCCCCTATCCCAAAGGTAAGCCTGGGGTCTATATCATAAAGCAGGGAAAGGCCGCCAAAAGCTATTAACGTCCCGATCCCACCCATCAAGTTAATAATGCCATTGGCAGTAGAACGTTTTTCCGGAGGGGTATGGTCCGGCATCAACGATATGACAGGACCACGGTAAGCATGCATGGCCGCAGTAAAGGCAATCTCGGCTATAATCAGAGTCCAGAGCAGGGCGGCAGCATATGGTATTGCGAAAAATGTAAGAGCTGCAACCGGTAAAGCCACCAGGACAAAAGGCAAGCGGCGTCCAAGTGGTGAGTTAACCCGGTCAGACCAGGCCCCGATGATGGGAATTAGGAGCAGGCCAATCAGGTTGTCAGTTCCCATTAAAAGGCCGATAAAAAACCGTGAATCTATAAATTCACGGTACATCAGAGGCAAAAAAGCGTTGTAAGTCGTAAAGGCAAGCTGCACTCCCAGAAAGCCAAAACCGATCCACCAGATTTGAGCATAAGAAAAACTTTTATTATCATCATTCGGAGCAGCTTCTTGGTTGGTCTTATCTATGCCCTTTTCAGTCATTCACCGTCAGCTCCATTCATCAAGTTATTTCTAGCCAGGTTAACACAGCTTTAATTCAAATTCATAATTTATATAAACAAAGTTCTATTTTTTAACCCTTTTTCCTTCCTTATCTAAATACCAACCTGGCTACTTGAAATATTTGCAATATTAAAGTAATATCAAGGCAGCCTTATAAAGCAGCAACACCAGGGAGAGAAGTATGTCAAATATTGAACTTATTGCTACAGCCACGTTTGGACTTGAGGCAGTAGTTGCACAGGAATTAAAAGATCTTGGCTACGAGCAGGTTGTCATCGAAAATGGCAAAGTTACTTTCACTGCTGATGAAAGTGCAATTTGCCGGACAAACCTGTGGCTGCGAACCGCAGACCGGGTTCGTTTAAAGGTCGGAGAGTTTAAAGCTGTAACCTTCGATGAACTCTTTGAAAAAACCAGGGCACTGCCCTGGGCAGACCTTCTACCTGAGAACGCCTCTTTCCCTGTAGACGGTAAATCAGTCAAGTCAACACTATTCAGCATTTCCGACTGCCAGGCTATCGTAAAAAAAGCCGTAGTCGAAAGCATGAAAAAACGTTACCACAAAGAATGGTTTGCCGAAGATGGGCCACTATACAATATTGAAATATCCCTGCTCAAAGACACTGCCACCCTGACTATCGATACCAGTGGCGAAGGCCTGCATAAAAGGGGGTACCGAACTGGCGGGGGAGAGGCCCCTTTGCGGGAAACACTAGCAGCTGCCCTGGTCCAGCTAGCTCGCTGGAAACCCGACATCACCCTGGTCGATCCTACCTGCGGCTCCGGCACCATTCCGATAGAGGCCGCCTTGATCGGGCTAAACATAGCCCCGGGCATGAATAGGACATTCGCTTCGGAACATTGGCCCACAATAGAAAAAAGGTACTGGCATGAAGCACGCAGAGAGACCCATGATCTTGCCGATTATGGCCGCGAGCTTGACGTGACCGGTACAGATATTAATAACGATGCAATCGAAATAGCCCGTAAAAACGCTATTGAAGCCGGGGTGGAAGATGCGATTCACTTCCAGGCCAGGCCTCTTTCCGAGCTTAGCTCTAAAAAGAAATACGGTAAAATTATCTGCAACCCTCCTTATGGTGAGCGACTGAACACTCTCAAGGAGGCTGAGAAATTATACAAGCAGATGGGCAAGCTGTTTAAAAAACTGGATACCTGGTCTTTTTATGTCATAACAGCCCACGAAAATTTTGAAGCCCTTTTTGGGAAAAAAGCTTCAAAAAGACGCAAGCTCTATCACGGTAATATCAGGGTTCACTATTACCAGTACTTTGGGCCGCGCCCGCCACGCCGCAAATAAGGGGATAACTATGAAAACTGACCAGCATACTTATACGCATAAATCACTGGAAGCCCTGTTTAAAAACTCTATGGACGCTATAGTTCACATTGATCCCAGATACCACATTATTGATGTAAACCAGGCTTTTGTTCAATTATTCGGCTATGCTCAGGATGAGATTATGGGCAAACATGTTGATGATGTAATGAACATGGGGAAAGCCGGCTCCGCTAATATTAAGCATACAGCTGCTGTTCTGTCAGGTAAAAATGTGATAGATGAAGGAGTGCGTTATAACAGGGACAGTCAGCCTATTGATGTATTAATTAAGGGCATCCCTGTTCTGATTAATGGTAAGTTGGCCGGAGCTTACGCCATATACGTGGATATAAGCGAACAGAAAAAAGCTGAGCGAGAATTAAAAGAAAGAGAAAACAGGTTTAATGCTATTTTTGAAGGATCCCACGATGCAGTTACGATTGTTAGTGATGAAGGTTTATTTATTGACTGTAACCAGAGGGCAGTAGATTTATTCGGCCTGGACGGCAAAGAAGAATTCCTGATGAAAAGACCGTCAGACTTTTCACCGCTAATTCAGCCGGACGGACTAAATTCACATGATGCCTCAGTACTTAAGGTAGCGGAAGCATTGGGAAGCAGCGAACATATCCATTTCGAATGGTTGCACCAGCGCAAGGATGGCTCAACCTTTCCTGCAGAAGTTATCTTAAGTTCCTATACCCTTGGAGGCAGGATCGTCCTGCAAGGATCTATCAGGGATATAACTGCAAGAAAGGAAGCTGAAAACAAACTCCGCTACATCAGTTTCCATGACAGCCTGACAGGTTTGTATAACCGCACTTTTTTGGATGAAGAAATGAAACGGCTCGACACTAAAAGGCAGCTTCCAATCAGCATAATTATTGCCGATTTAAATGGTCTAAAATTAATTAATGATACTTACAGCCATGCAAACGGGGACAAAACACTTAAAGCAGCAGCATCAATACTTAAGAAGTCAACCCGCAAGGAAGATATCATCGCCCGTTGGGGTGGTGATGAATTTATAGTTCTCTTGCCCCAAACCAGCTTCGAAGAAGCTTTGAATCTTTCCAGGAGAATTAATTCTGTCTGCCAGAAGGTAAAAACAACTGAAGTGCCCGTGTCGATGGCACTGGGCGTGGCAACAAAAACAGATATGAATAAAAGTTTTACCAACACCATGCGAGAAGCGGAAGATAATATGTACAAACAAAAGCTAACAGAAAGCCGCAGCGCAAAAAGCACCTTGCTGAGGGCACTTCTGAAAACCCTCTCAGAAAAAAGTTTTGAAACTGAAGCTCATACCAGGCGGATGCAATCTATAGCCCTTGAAATTGGAAAAGCTCTGAGGCTTTCAGATACGGAATTAAGCCGCCTAAACCTGTTAATAACTCTGCATGATATTGGCAAAATAAATATTTCTGAAGAAATCCTTACTAAAAATGGACCACTCACAAATGAAGAGTGGCTAGTGATGAAAAAGCATCCAGAAATTGGATACAGGATTGCCAGGGCAACTGAAGAATTTGCTCACGTTGCTGACGATATCCTTGCCCATCATGAACACTGGGACGGAAAAGGTTACCCCATGGGCTTGAAGGGAGAAGAAATACCCCTGCTGGCTCGAATAACTGCTATTGCTGATGCCTACGAGGTAATGAGCAATGGCCGCCCCTACAAGAAAGCAATGACCCCCGATGAAGTTGCCGCTGAGTTTAAAAGCTGTGCAGGAAGCCAGTTTGACCCGGAACTGGTCAACCTGTTTCTCTCATTACAAGTATTAAGAGCTTAATACTCCTGTGAATAAATCCGTCAGTCAAGCCTATGCTTTAAAACGGTCATGCCTTTTTATTTATATCATCAGCGGTTCAATCTTTGAGAGTTTTTTCTCTATCGACGATCTTTTTCCAGGTCATAAATAATTTTATCCAGGTACCATTCCTCATCATGACCTGGGTGACGCTCTTTAAGATTGGCCATATACCGATCAATAGTTTGGTCCGCAGAGTCAGGAGGCAGGTTAAGCAGCTGCCTCAGCTCTTTGCGTTTTGCATTCTTTTTCCCGGTGCCAGAGCTTTTGCGCTGCAATAAATAAACAGCCACAACTAAAATAATTAACAGAATAACTATAAAAGGTTCCAAGTTAATTAATCCTCCTTCAAGAAATTAATTTAATTATACGGATAATCTTTTCGTGCCACAACCATTACCAGATCATAGCATTTTGGCTTGTGGAATCATATTAGAATTTGCGATTTGCATTATTCGTGAAGATAGAAGAAAATATAGTTTGCAGTCTATTATCAATTAAATCTTGTACAGATAATAATGGCCTGTTTTTCAGCACGCAAGATCAACTTTTTTACAGCCCCGGAGGTAAAAATGCCTGACTGGATTCATTCACTACTATATATCGTGATCCTGGTTACAGTTGCTACCCTGGTTGCTTACTATACGGGCAACCTGCTTGGCGTGATCATCGGGGTTGTCCTGGGCCATACGACAGCCAGCTTTATAGTTTCCAGGTTACCGGGCTTCTGGGGTGATCGCAGCTAAGGCTCCAATTAAGATTTGCCTTTTTTTCGGTTCATAAAATGCTTTTCTACTTCACCGCGCGTAAGAGTATTAAAAACATCTGACCTTTCCAGCCAGCCTTTTCGGGCAATCGCCACCCCATGTTTTGTATCATCAAAACTCTCCAACCTGTGAGCATCAGGGTTTATTGAAACCTGCAATCCCATTTCCTTTATCTTTTTCAAGTAACGCCAGTCCAGGTCAAGACGGGCCGGGCTGGCATTCAGCTCAAGAATTACTCCACTTTCTGCTGCTGCCCTAAATACTTTATCCAGATCCATCGGGGAACTGTCACGGCCAAGCAGCAGCCTGTTGGTGGGATGGCCCAGCATAGTCACCAGGGGATGTGAAAGCGCCTTAAGCAGCCTTTCTGTCATTTTTGACTGCTCCATTTTCAGGCCTGAATGGACCGAAGCTATAACAAAGTCAAGCTTTTGCAGGAGCTGGTCGGGGTAATCAAGGCTGCCGTCAGCCCTTATATCCGATTCCACGCCGCAAAATATGGCTACCTGGGGATACTCCTCCCTTAAAGCCTCTATCTCTTCACGTTGCTGTTCCAGGTCCTCTTCATTCAACCCTCCGGCATAATAGGCAGACTGGCTGTGATCCGTTATTCCTACATATTCATAGCCAAGCTCAGCACAGTGCCGGACTATCTCTTCAAGGGTATTAATACCATCACTATAAGTGGTATGAACGTGAAACACACCTTTTATCTGGTCAGCTTCAACCAGCTGTGGCAGCTCTCCGGCTTCAGCCGCTTCAATTTCACCATAATTTTCCCTTAATTCGGGCTCAATATAATCCAGCTTCAGTGCAGAGAATAATTCTGTTTCATCACGGCAGGAAATTAGCTCTTCTTCATCGCCTTTAAAGAGGCCGTATTCATTAATTTTCAAACCCATCCCTTTTGCCCGGTGGCGCAGGGCGGTATTATGTTCCTTGCTGCCGGTAAAGTGATGCAGGGCATAAGCGAACTGGCCTTCCTTAACCACCCGCAGATCAACATTAATACCTTCTTCTACCCTGACAGCTGCCTTGGTTTCTCCACTGGCGATAACTTCATCTACTTCAGGCAGTTCGGTAAAAAAACTGACTAACCCGGATGGATCGCCAGTTGATGCCACCAGGTCAATATCTTTAACAATTTCCTTGGAGCGCCTGATACTACCGGCCAGGCTGGCTTGATCAAGATCGGAAAACTCTTTTAGCCGGTCAGGAGTGCTTCGGCAATTCGGCGGGCTTCACTGTAAAAGAATTGATCCTGGTAGCGGCGGATAAATTCAATACCTTCAAGGATATTATCCTGGGTTTTCTTCCCAAAGCCTTTCAGTTTAACCAGGCGGTTTTCCCGGCATGCATACTCAAGTTCAGCCAGGGTAGTAATCTCGAGCATTTCGTAAAGCGACCGTACTTTTCTGGGACCCAGGCCGGGTACTTTAAGAATTTCCAGCAAACCGTCCGGAACGCTTTTTTTCAGTTCTTCATAATAAGAAAGGCTGCCGGTTGAGACCAGTTCCACCAGTTTTTCATTTATAGCAGAGCCAATTCCCTTGACATCCTTTAGCTTATCTTCAGAAATAAGTTTTTCCAGTTCATCCTCGCCAAG
>SL_8KL_010_SEDDRAFT_10004184_pt1 | contig 11694 bp, 12 predicted proteins | sample SodLakKL_010_SED_4_FD_11160 | JGI IMG/M metagenome (IMG submission 11160) | reverse complement strand
CTCTCCGGGGCTCGCTGATCACTTTAGCACCTTTCGATCTGGCGATCTCCCTGGTTCGATCCGTCGAATTAGTATCGACGACAAGGACCTCAAAATCACGTTTTGAAAGGGCTTGGTTCACCTCGTCGAGCACTTCACCGATGGACTCTTCTTCATTCATCGTTGGTATGACTACTGAGATCTTCATATCGATGTGAAACATGGGCAGGTTCTTTATAACTATTTCTCACGATAACCATGTTTTAGGCATCGGCATGTCCAGCACGATATTATCCTCTGATATATATCCGTCTGAGTAAAGTTTGGGAGCTTGGTCTGCTCGTTACATAAATCAACCCCTTCATAAAATATATATAAACAATGTTACATACCCTAATTGATCATATATTTTAACCATAGGAGGTGAGCGGAGCAAGATGAAGATTTATTTCTCGGTCGTCGGTATTGGGCTCGGTCATGTGACTCGATGCTTGGCGGTGGCAGACCGTCTTGAAAAACGAGGATTCGAGTGTGTATTTTCTTCCTACGGGAAGGCTGCAAAGTTGGCTGCATCGAACGGATATAGAACCTACGACTCCACCCCTATAACTTGGTTTCAGGACGAAGATGGTGTGGTACATTTTGAGAACACCCTGTTAAAATCACCATTAATATTCTTAAGGATGGCAGACCATTTTGATAAAGAGCTGAAAAGGATCAGGAAAGAGGATCCGGACTTGGTGATATCTGATTCAAGGTACTCATCTATACCCGCCTCCAAAGACTTGGGAGTTCCAAGGATGTACATCACGAATCAACCGAGGATAATGATGCCGAGCGATGAAAACGGACACAAGGTGGCCGGGCACCCATTGGAGAAGATAGGTTGCTGGTTCAACTATAGGATGCTGTGCGGTCAAGAGATGATCCTTTTACCGGATTTCCCCCTTCCCTATTCGATTTCCAATAGACATATGCGTTTCGAAGATGCGCCAAAAGAATTCTGTGATAAGACCAGATTCATCGGACCTATTTCGCCTCATCGACCCTCCCCCGAATACTCCGAAGGTGTAGAGCTTGTCTGTGAGAAGTACGGCGTGGAGCCAGGCAACTTCATATACATAGCATTCAGCGGTCCCGGATTCATAGAGCCAGATTTAAAATCAGCGATATTTAACCTCTTTTTTAAAAATGATACCCCGGCTATAATGGGCACAGCAAAACCCGGTATGTTCAAGACACACAAAAGAGGTGGGCTCATCTTGGTAGACGGGTGGATCGAAGATAGGTGCGAGCTTATGGAAGCGGCCAAATTGGTGATCAGCCGAGGGGGACTTACCACTTTAAGCGAGGTGACCGCCTTCGGTAAAAAGACTATAGTGATACCCCAGGGTAATCAACCTGAGCAGGAATCAAACGCCATGGGCCTTGAAAACCTAGGCTTCGCTGTGAAATTGATGCCTGAAGATATCACACCTGGTTCTCTGGACAGATCTATACGAACTCTCGAAAATTCCCATAAAGCCGAAAAGGCAGCAGCAAAATGGAAAAATATTTCAAAGAAGTGGAATGGGGAAAAGAGGGCGGAAAAGTTGGTCGTTGAAACGCTTAAAACCCCATGAGACCACAGCAGCGAGAGCAGAGGGGAAATACACCGTTCGGTTGCTGGGCTAGGGTCCTCCTGAATTTTTTAAATCTTTCGTTATTGTAGATATCTAACAAGGAGTCTTTCTTTATGTTTCCCATCACCAAGTCCGGAAAATCCCTGCAAGTTACAATGTCTCCGTTGGGCATGATGTTTGCCTCCACCCAGGGGGTAAGGCATTTTTTCCAACCCATGAAGTCCGTGGGGTCAAGGTAATAATTTTCTATGTCGGCCAGATCCAAGTTAGGTACGAAGACCACTGGGTGCTCCCAGTTTTCTTCCTGAACCTTAGCCACGGCATCTTTGAGCGAGTCGAAGTCGGAACCATGGTGGTCTCTCACGTAGGATTTCCAGGCAAATGGCTCAACACCGAAGGAGTCTTTGATTATCTTTTCATGTTCTTTACCCACGTTTTCACTTGTAAACCATGAGTAGTAAACTACCACGCAATCTGGAGAGAATGTTTGGGCGAGTTCAACGGTTTCATAAAGGGTTTCGTAGTTGCTTGAAGAAAGAGTTGTTAGTAAGAATACCAGAGGAAGATCACAGTCTTTTCTTCCTTTTTCTTCATTTATAGTTTTCAAGCCCCTCTCCATGGTTCGAAAGGCTCCTTTTACCCCTCTGCACTGATCGTGGATATCTTCAGGACCATCGAGTGATACGCAGATCATGTCCCACCGGTCTTCTACCATCCTCTCAGCGCATTCGTGTAGTTTTACTCCGTTCGTGACTACCTGTAGGCTGAGCCCTTCTTGCTTTATATGGCTGCAAAGGTCCATCAACCCGTTATAAAGGAATGGTTCTCCGCCTGTGATATATATATGGGGATTTAGTTCTGAGATCCTATCTATCATCTGCTTGTATCGCTCAACCGGAACGGTACCTTTAACGCTGGGTAACTCGTTGGAATCCCTGTTGTAACCCCCCTCTCCATATTGACCGCATACTGCGCACCTATGGTTACATCTATCCGTTATCCTCAAACTGAGCAGCCATAACGCCCTGCTCTCCCCATCACCTTTCCATCTATCCATGTTTGCAGTTATATACTTTCTAGCCGCACCTCTGAGCAACTTCTTCGTCAGGTCGGGATGTTTTATGAACGGTTTAACCAGTGATGTGGGGAATTTTTTCATTTGATATACCTGCTTATCTATGATACACCGTAATTTCCCGTATATAATTTATCGTCATAGATCACTTACAGAACCTCTTTCAAAATGGTGGAGATATCGTTTGGCATCCTAGCCACTGAAACCCCTGCTTGTTTAAAGGCTTTCATCTTCGAGTCGGCCGTACCGGTACCGCTCTCAGAGACGATCGCTCCTGCGTGCCCCATCTGCTTGCCCTTGGGTGCGGTCCGACCGGCAACGTATGCAACAGCAGGTTTTTGGAACTCTTCTTTGATGAACTTTGCAGCCATCTCCTCTGCACTTCCTCCTATCTCACCAACCAGTACCACTGCTTCCGTGCGCTCGTCTTCGCTGAATTTCTTCAGAACATCGATAAAGTTGAGGCCCACTATGGGATCTCCCCCTAAACCGATGGCGGTACTCTGTCCGTACCCCTCGGATGTGAGTGAATTGACTATCTCATAGGTAAGTGTACCACTGCGAGAAACCAATCCCACTTTACCTGGTTCGAATATGTGGTTGGGCATGATGCCAACTTTTGTTTCACCTGGAGTTATTATCCCAGGGGTGTTAGGACCTATTATCGTAGTCCCGTTGATATCTGCAAACCTCATGAGCTCGGTGGAATCGTGTACGGGTACTCCTTCCGTGATGATCACCACTGGATCCATGCCCGCTGCGATGGCTTCCATGGCGGCGCCCTTTGTAAAACGAGCGGGGACGAATATTATGGATGCGTTGGCACCCGTTTCCTCCTTCGCCCTTTCTACGGTATTGTAAACCGGTATATCCTCCACAATCTCTCCGCCCTTACCAGGTGTTACTCCTGCCACGATATCCGTACCGTACTCTTTCATCATCTTACTGTGAAACCTACCCTGTGTTCCCGTGATGCCCTGTACCACCAATTTTGTTTCCTTTCCTACGATTATGCCCATGTCTTCGGTGAAGTATAGGATATTTTTAAATGCTTCGATTAAAAGTTTCAGAGTATCAAATATATGATCTACATTTGGTATAAGGATCTTTTATCCATAACTATAGAATAGGTCAGGGATGTGGATATCATGGCTTCACGATCTCGCGAGGAGAATAAATAATGGAATATATTGCTATATAGACCTATATTGCTTACATACACATACATAATCTATACAGATAAAATATATATGTGATATGTGTTTAGTACTGATTTGATGAAAATGAAAGAAAAGAAAAAGCCCAGTATAACGGTGTTCGGAGTTCTAGTGATGATATTGCTGGGAACACTGTTCTTGACTGGTTGTACGGACAGCGATGAAGAAAGGGAAGTAACGGTTGTCGGATCATCTACACTTCTACCAATAGTCCAGACCGCTGCTGAAGAATTCATGAGAGAAAATGATGGTATTCGTATCTCGGTAGCCGGTGGTGGTTCTGGGTACGGAATAAACGCTATAGTTGAGGGAACCGCAGACATCGGTATGGCAAGCAGGGACATCAGACAATCGGAGATCGATAATGTTCCAGATGTTGTAGAGCATACCATCGGAAAAGATGGGTTAGCCATAATAGTTAGTAAAACGGTTTATGATGCCGGTGTGACTGATCTGACCACGTCTCAAGTCACTGATATCTACTCCGGTGCAATAAACAATTGGCGTGACATCGGGGGACCCGACGAAGATATTTATATCGTTGAAAGAGCCGATACCTCAGGGACTTATGGGACCTTCATGGAACTCTTGGGTATAGACGAAACAGCAGCTCATTCTACCCAGCTAGAAAATTCCGACGTAAGACGGACTGTTGCCACGGCAGATTACGCCATCGGTTATGTCGGTATGGGTTACACCGGGGGCGACGCACCGTTTGTGAAACTGAACGGATACGAGCCCACCATGGAGAACGTGTTGAGTGGAAATTATCCCCTCCAAAGAGGACTGCATCTATACACAAATGGTGAACCTAGAGGTGCTTCAAAGCAGTTCATCGACTTCATCTTGAGTCCAAGGGGACAGGAGATCGTGGAAGAGGTCGGATTCATCCCCGTCGATGCCTGATAAGGAGGTATAAAGGTGGTCTCGAGAAGGACTAAAGATAGGATGGTACACATGGTGTTTTTCGGGATCGCCGCAGTTTCAGTTTTGATAATATCTTTTATTTTTATATTCCTTTTCTACGAGGCATACCCGGCTATAGAGATGTTCGGAACGGATCTATTGTCGAGTGAATGGAACGTTTCTCGTAACCAGTATGGAATATATCCCGCTATCTATGGTTCGGTATTCGTCGCCGTCGGTGCACTGATGGTGGCGGTACCCCTGGGGATCGGTGCGGCGGTTTACCTATCCGAGATCGCCCCTGATCGTGTGAGGATGATATTGAAACCCCTTATAGAATTATTAGCAGGGATACCGAGTATAGTTTACGGTTTCATCGGTGCGATACTCTTAGGGCGTTTTTTATACGATACATTTGGTATGCGAGGTGTCAACTCATTCCTAGCCGCCATGTTGATCTTGGGTATCATGGCACTGCCCATAATCATCAGTATGGCCGATGATGCTATGAAAGCGGTGCCCAAGGATCTGAAGGATGCGAGCCTAGCTCTTGGTGCCACCAAATGGCAGACCACGAAGAAGGTGACCATCCCCTCTGCTATCTCAGGTATATCCAGTGCTGTGATAATGGGCATGGGAAGGGCCATAGGGGAAACCATGGCGGTCATGTTGATACTAGGGTCGGTGATGCGTACACCGGTACCGTTCTTCAACGTTTTCTCCACCGGAAACACTTTGACCGCCCTGATAGCCGTTCAGATGGGAGAGTCTCATGGGATTATAATAAATGTACTTTTCACCGCAGGCATCATGCTTTTCGTGATAGTAGCGATAATGAGTATAATTTCAGATATACTACAAACGAGGACCACAGAAAAATTCGAGGGAAAAAGATGAGTCTAAGAAAATTGATATCGATCTGGTTGTTCACGGTTTCCGCGATGATCGCCCTGATTGGATTCTGGGCTTTGGCAACGCAATCGCAGATAAGTTACTGGACCATGGCCGGTGGCCTGTTGATCATATCCATCACATGTTATGCTTCCGGTATATACCACTATTTAACTACAAAGAAAGGTTTCCTGATGTTGGTTTACGGTTCCTTAGTTTTGACCGCTGCAGCACTCTCAATCTACATACCCGGTGTTTTAGATCTAAGGCCATGGGAGATATACGCTAGGATCCCGGACCACTTTTTCTTCTCACTCTTCATGGTCGTCATCGGAATACTGAGCAGCTACCTAAGTTTCAGACCTTTTTACGATTACAAAAAAGAAGGCGCACAATATGGAGCATATTATCTACTTCATATATCGCTCCTCTTCACACTCCTTCCCCTATTCGTGATAGTTTTTAACATAATATCTCGGGGAATCGGCGGTATGACATGGGAGTTCCTCACCGAAGATATAGTCCGTATGGGTGAAGCCGGTGGTGTTTACCCTGCTATACTGGGTACACTGGCTATGATCACACTTACCGCATTGATAGTTCTGCCCTTGGGTGTGGGGACCGCGATCTACCTAGCTGAGTACGCTCGAAAGGGGTTAGCGGTCAGGGTAATACGTACAGCTGTCAACATCCTCCAGGGAACACCCTCAATAGTACACGGCCTTTTTGGGTACGCCTTCTTTGTATTGATACTGTTCAACGGTCAAAAATGCCTCCTAGCCGGCGCCCTCACTTTAGCTATGCTTACCCTCCCCATAGTCACCCGTTCTGCTGAGGAAGCTCTGAACGCGGTTCCCGGGGATCTGAGGGATGCAAGTTTGGCCTTGGGAGCTACCAAATGGCAGACTATAAAGAAGGTGGTTCTACCCCCGTCTTTGCCGGGGATATTGACGGGTACGGTCCTTGGATTAGGCAGGGCAGCCGGTGAAACCGCGCCTATAATGTTCACAGCGGTGTATTTCTCTGGCGCAGGTACACCTTCAGGTCTGTTAAGGCCTATACAAGCACTTCCTTATCATCTGCTATCTCTCTACAGACTCATAGGTTATAGGGATGTGGAAGGGCAGGCATGGGCTACTGCATTGCTGCTCTTGTTCATCGTTTTAGGCATCAACATCACCGCTATAATCATCAGAGAAAAATACAGACAGAGGTTCTAAATATGATACGTAAGTTAAAAGAATTGCTTAAAGAGGAAAGATCGTGCGAAAGGGTAGATATGCCCACGGATAAGAAGATGTGGGTAGAGGACCTAAGTCTATGGTACGGTAAAACTAAAGCACTGAAGAACATAAACATAGAGCTGGAAAATAAGAAAGTGACGGCTATCATAGGCCCCTCGGGATGCGGTAAATCTACCCTGTTACGGTGCCTCAACAGGATGAACGATACTATCCCTTCAGTCCGTGTTGAGGGTAAGGTCTGGCTGGACGGCTTCAATATATATGATGATGTTACGGATTGTGTAGATATAAGGCGTAAAGTCGGTATGGTCTTTCAAAAACCTAACCCTTTCCCGTTTTCGATAGCCAACAACATATACTATGGTTGTCAGGTAAACGGTATCGATGTGGATAAGGATGAAGTAGTAGAGCGATCCTTGAGGCAGGCTGCACTATGGGACGAAGTCAAAGATAGATTGGATGAGAACGCACTATCTCTTTCCGGAGGTCAGCAGCAGCGGCTCTGCATCGCAAGGGCCCTTGCCATCGAACCCGATGTTATACTGATGGACGAACCGTGTTCGGCATTGGATCCCATCGCTACAGCCAAGATAGAGGATCTCATCGATGATTTGAAAAATTATTATACGGTAATCATCGTTACTCACAACATGCAGCAGGCAGCCAGGGTTAGTGATCATACGGCTTACATGTATCTGGGTGAACTGATAGAATTCGGCAAAACTACCCAGATATTTGAGAACCCCCAAGAAGAAAATACTGAAAAATATATAACCGGAAGATTCGGGTGATAAAGATGGTACCAGAAGCGAGAAGATCATATCTTGAAGAATTGAAAGAACTGAGACAGATGGTCGAGGAGATGGGAGATCTAGCGTCGCAGGCTATTTACCTGTCCATAGAAGGTTTGGTAGAATTGGATGAAAACAAGGTAAATATGGTGGAGGAGATAGACAGCAAGATCTACGCCTATGATAGGGCCATCGAGAAAAAGAGCTTGAACCTCATAGCACTCCAGGCCCCTGTGGCAAAGGACCTGCGTTTCATCGGCACGTGCTTGAAGATAATAACCGACCTTGATAGAGTAGGACGATATTCGATGGACATAGGGAAAGTAACAAGGCGTATGCTGGGTAAAACACACATGAAAAAACTGGTCTCCATCCCATACATGGCCCAGCTGACCATCGAGATGGTGGATATGGCGGTTGACGCTTTCGTGGAAGGTGATGAAACAAAGATAGATGCGATCTATGAAAACGAGGAGAAAGTGGACGCACTATACGACGAGATATTCAGAGAGATTTTGACTTACATGATCGAAGACGCAAAGAGCATCACCATGGGAACTCAGTACGTACTGGTGATACGTTACCTCGAGAGGATCGCTGATCATGCTTGTAATATAGTCGATAGGGTGGTTTACATGGAAACCGGTGAGATGGTGGATCACGAGATATAAAAAGAAAAAGAAAGGGGTTTTACTTTTTCATGGCCTCTATGAATTCGTCCACGGACATGGCAGCCATGGTTACGGTATCGATGGTCCCTCTAGAGCCCATCTCTCCCACCACTTTAGTCACCGCGAGATGGTCCGGGGCATCGAGTATGGTGATGAAGTCGTACTTTCCCAACAGGGCGTACTGCTGTAACACCTTCACTCCCATGTTCTCTATCTCTTTGTTCACTTCCTTGATCCTATGGGGGTTCTCTTTCACGGTCTTTCTCCCTTCATCTGTCAACTTAGACACTACTACGTACTTTCCCATTTTTCAAACACCTCTGTTTTGGTATATCGTCATCCATGGTTAAATATATTTCCGATGCCTGTGGGATCGATGTGAAAGGAACGCTGACCACGATGGTTGGTGCAACACTGATATAGTAAGATTTATAAAGAACATAGTGTGTGAGTTGGGCAAACTTCCGCATGTCGGAGGAGTCAGATATGACACTCGAAAAGAAAACAAATCCAAATTTGATACGCCTGGTCAAATACTTAAAAGGTCGGGCAAGGAACGAATCAGCACCGATCTGGCGAGACGTGGCGGAAAGGCTCGAAAAGCCCTCGAAAAACTGGGCCGAAGTGAACCTTTCTACCATACAAAGACACGCCAGTGACGGAGAGACGATAGTTGTACCTGGAAAGGTCCTCGGTTCGGGATACCTGAACAAAAGGGTCCAGGTCAGCTCATTCAAGATCAGCGAAGGTGCTAGAAAGCAGATAGAAGGTGCCGGTGGATCCTGGGTGACCATACGAGATCTGGTTAACGACAATCCCAAGGGTTCTGACGTGAGGATCATGGGGTGAATAATATGAAGGTATATGATGGAGAGAACAAAGTATTGGGAAGACTTGCCACCCTGGTCGTGAAGGATCTACTAGAGGGCGAAGATGTAAGAGTAGTCAACGCTGAAAAGGTTTTCATAGTCGGTGACAAAGATAACATACTCGCCAAGTATCGACAGAACAGAGAAAGGGGCAAGCAAAGAAAAGGTCCCTTCTACCCACGACGACCCGAAAGGATCTTCAAACGTACGGTCAGAGGGATGCTTCCGTATCAGCAGCCTCGGGGACGAAAAGCATTTAAACGCCTGAGAGCGTACATCGGAGTACCGAAGGAATTCGAAGAATCGGAAATAGTAGTTCCCGATGTAAAATCGGCTACAGGTAAGAAAGGTGTCACCTTGGCAGAAGTGTCTTCGTATTTAGGAGCTAAATTCTAGAGGTCATTATCATGTCCGATAAAAAGGTTGTAACACGTACTGGAAAAAGAAAAACCGCTATAGCTAAAGCGACCATCCGCAACGGAAAGGGGCGCATCAGGATCAACAGTGTACCCCTTGAGATACACACACCACACATGGCAAGACTCAAGATCCAGGAACCAGTTCAGCTGGTAGGCGATAAGGCAGAAGCAGTAGATGTGGATGTCAACGTCCAGGGCGGAGGCGTCATGGGTCAGGCAGGAGCAGCTAGAACGGCTATCGCTTTGTGTTTTGTAGATTACTATCAAGATCCAGAATTAGAAGAGCTATTCAAAGAGTACGACAGGAGCTTACTGGTCTCCGATCCAAGGAGAAGGTTACCCAAGCAGCCCTTGGGTCGTGGAGCCAGGAAGAAGAGACAGAAATCTTACAGGTGATGTGAAACCGATGATCATACCTATAAGATGTTTCACCTGTGGAAAAGTGATAGCCAACATCTACGAAGTATATCTCAGCCGCATAGAACGTGGCGAGGACCCGGGTGAAGTTCTTGATGACCTGGGTGTTGAACGCTACTGCTGTCGTCGTATGATAGTATCACATAAGGATCTGATAGACGACGTCATGCAGTACTGAAACCCTTTCCCATTTTCAATGGGGCCGTGGGGTAGCTTGGTCCATCCTTCTAGCATGGGGAGCTAGGCACCCGAATTCAAATTTCGGCGGCCCCACCATTCCTTTTTACTAGGTCTGTTCACAAGGAGGATCGTCTATCACCTTAGTTTTCCATCTTCCCATCCCTAGAACGACGATAGCTACAGCTGCAGAGACCACATTGCTCAAGGCCATGCCTATCCAAACACCCCTGGACTGGAAACCGATCAACAGGGCGAATACGAAAGCAAGTGGCACCCTGAGACCCCATAATCGAAGCAGATCCAGTCCCATCATGTACTTAGTGTGCCCAGATCCTTCGAACACTGCGTTCACCGCCCTGAACAAACCGAAGAAAGGCATGCTCAGGGAAAATATCAAAAGGAACTCCGTACCCTTACTCACGACGTCTGGGTTCTGATTGAATATTATTATGAACTCCCTGCTAAGGAGGAACAGAGCGATGGTGAACACCCCCATCAAAGCACCGATGGAGAGCATACCTTTTTTGACGACTTCCTGCGCCCTCTCTACTTTTCCAGCGCCCAGGTTCTGTCCTACCATCGTGCTCATTGCGATAGCTAGCCCACTCATCAGGATGAACATGACTCCGAGGATCCTATCACCGGCATTATAAGCGGCCAGTGCTGCATCGCTGTTGTGCACCCTTGCCACTATGAACATGATGGCTACGAACCCGAAGGCAGTACCACTGTTGCCGATGCTAGCCGGGGCACCGATCTTGAGCAGTTTTTTAAGACGTGTAAAATTGGGCTTAAGGTTCTCTATCTTCAAAGTGATACCTACCCTTCCCCTGAAAATCAAGTACATGGCGATGGACGCTGCAGCAGCACGGGTGAGTAGTGTGGCCAGGGCCGCGCCGAATATACCCCATTCCGGGACCGGTCCTATACCGTAGATGAATATGGGATCAAGGATTATGTTGGCTGTCACGGTCACCGTTGTGATCAGCATAGGTGTTAACGTATCGCCCCATGCACGGAGGATGAAAGCGAAGGCCATGAAGATGAACATGAAGGGTTGACTGATGAATATGGTCCTCATGAAGACCGTACCCTGGGCGGCGACCTCCGGACTATCTGTCAATATCGAATTGAGCAAGGCCGGCGAGATCAGGAATCCCAATATCGCAACGGCTGTTGAGAACACTATAAAGAAGAAGAACAACTGCCCAGTTACCAGTTCGGCGTCTTTGTGATTACCTGCACCGGTGTGTTGTGATATCAAAGCGATGGCGGCCACACCGAACCCGCTGCCCACTGAAACCATCAACCATATCAGCGGCCAAGAAACCTGTGTGGCTGCCAGAGCCTCCTTACCAGCCTCCTCACCCATGTTGCCGAGCCAGTATGTATCCGCAAGGTCATAACTGATCT
>SL_8KL_010_SEDDRAFT_10004183_pt1 | contig 11694 bp, 9 predicted proteins | sample SodLakKL_010_SED_4_FD_11160 | JGI IMG/M metagenome (IMG submission 11160) | reverse complement strand
ATAAACAAGTTTGAGGGTGGATTTGTTCAGGGAGTGGAGTTCATCGCAGAAGAGACGGGCAGAGATATAGAGATACAGAGAAGCTATGCTGACAGCTTCGGCGATCCCGGCCGCGGCCGTGAAATCGCCCTCGGTTTCATAGATGACGGCGCCGATGTTATCTATCATGCCGCCGGCGGCACAGGTGAGGGACTTTTCACCGCAGCGGAAGAGGAAGAGATATATGCCATAGGTGTAGATGCCAACCAGAATCACGTTTCCCCCGGCAGAATAATAGCCAGCATGCTCAAAAGAGTAGATCAGGCCGTATACAGCACAGTGGAAGACTTTGTACAGGGAGACTTTGAAGGTGGAGTCAACGTAAACTACGCCCTGGAAGATGATGGTGTAGGGGTAACTCCTCTGGAAGCAGAAGTTGATCCGATAATAGCCGAAGAGCTTTCAGATGAAGATATAGAACAGATCAAACAGATGAAGGAAGATGTAACAGCCGAGCACGCCGAGAGGATAGAAGAGATCAAGCAGATGATAATAGACGGTGAGATAGAAATAGAAGACTGGTCGGAGATAGGCAGGCAGTAAAAGAGGATCTCAGTATAGAGCCGGACAAAGACTGAGGCAGATTTGATCTGTATAAAAGGGACTCCGCCAGAGTTTCTGCCTGGTGGGGTCCTGTGTTTTTATAGGAGCTAAAAGTCGCTCAATAAGTTTACAGGCGGGAGGTTTGATATCAGCCAATGGCAGAAAGCAAGGATTACATTCTGGAGATGAGAAATATATCGAAGTATTTTCCCGGTGTAAAGGCCAATGACGAAGTAGATCTGCCGGTAGAAAAAGGAGAGATACATGCCCTGGTCGGTGAGAACGGTGCGGGAAAGACCACACTGATGAAGATACTGTACGGGCTTTTAGAGCCGGACGAGGGAGAGATACATTACGATGGCAGGAAGGTGAATATTGAGAAGCCGCAGGATGCGATAGATCTGGGTATAGGTATGGTCCACCAGCATTTTAAGCTGGTAGACCCCCTTACCGTGACCGAGAATATAATACTCGGATCCGAGCCCCGCAGGGGTCTGACCATAGATAAGAAGGCCGCCCAAAAAAAGGTGAAGGAGATATCGGAAAGATACGGTCTGCGCGTCGATCCCGAGGCCAAAATAGAGGATATCTCTGTAGGCATGCAGCAGAGGGTGGAGATCATAAAAATACTTTATAGAGGTGCAGACCTTCTCATCTTTGATGAGCCGACAGCTGTTTTGACCCCCCAGGAGATAGATGAGCTTTTTGAGATATTTGAGTCCCTAAAAGAGCAGGGAAAAACACTGATTTTTATCACGCATAAGCTGAAAGAGGTCAAGAGGGTGACCGACAGCATAACCGTGCTCAGAGATGGTAAGAGTGTGGGGCATGTGGCCACAGAAGAGGTAGACGAGAAGGATATAGCAGAGATGATGGTAGGACGAGAGGTTCTCTTTGAAGTGGAAAAAGATAAGGCCCGGCCCGGAGATGAGGTTCTAAATGTCAAAGACTTCCGGGTAAAGGATAATAGAGGAATAGAGATGGTAAAAGGGGTTTCCTTTTCTGTGAGAGAAGGAGAGATATTCGGCATAGCCGGTGTAGAAGGCAACGGCCAGACAGAGCTGGTGGAAGCTCTGACAGGCCTGCGCGAGGTGGAGTCCGGCAAGGTCGAATTCAGAGGAAAGGACATCACCGGTCTCGATGCCCGCAGGGTAAAGGAAAAGGGCATAGGGCATATCCCCGAGGACAGGCAGCGCCGGGGTCTGGTGATGAACTTCGATCTGGCAGAAAATATGATACTGGGCTATCACCACAAAAAACCCTATTCAAACCGCAGCATCATGAACTACGGTGAAATCAATGAACATGCCCGTAAACTGATAAAAGAGTTTGACGTCAGGACCAGCAGCCACCTGAACATGGCCAGCAAGCTCTCCGGAGGCAATCAGCAGAAGGCAGTAATTGCCCGGGAGTTTGCCGAGGAGCCCGAGCTGCTCATAGCCGCTCAGCCCACAAGGGGAGTAGATGTGGGTTCTATCGAGTTCATCCACGAGCAGCTGATAAAGAAGAGAGATGAGGGTGTTGCTGTCTTGCTGGTCTCGGCCGAACTCAGAGAGGTTTTATCCCTCAGCGATAGAATAGGCGTTATCTTTGAAGGTGAACTCGTAAAAATACTGCAGGCGGATGAAACCGATGAGAGAGAGCTGGGAAGACTGATGACCGGCGGGCAAGTAAAGGAGGCAAAAGCCAGTGTCTGAGCTGCAGTCGGGTACAGGTGAATCTCTGGCAGAAGGTAAGATCGTCAATATCCTCATAGACCTGGGTGTTTCTCTGGCCTCTATAGTGATCGCTCTGCTGGTTGGAGCTGTATTTATCCTGCTGGCCGGAGAATCTCCGGTTATAGCCTATGGAGCCCTCTATGAGGGAGCTTTAGGTGGAGCAAGACAGATCATGAGCACCTTCTGGAGGTCGACACCTCTGATCTTTACAGGCTTTGCCCTGGCCATACCCTTTAGAGCCGGGCTTTTCAATATAGGTGGTGAAGGTCAGCTTCTGGTAGGAGGCTTTGCCGCCGGATTTGTCGGCTACTATTTTCAGATGCCGGGCATAATCCACGCCCCCGTGGCTTTGCTGGCGGGTATGCTGGCCGGAGCCTTCTGGGGTTTTATTCCCGGTATACTCAAAGCCTGGAAGGGTGCACATGAGGTAATCATAACCATTATGTTGAATTATATCGCCACACTTTTGACCATAAGCTACGGCATAAACAGGTTGAGAGTGGGCGGCAGGCCCGCCCTGCCCTCCATAGCGGAGGGGGCTGAGCTCTTTCGGCTGGGAGATCTGCCGGAGCTGCCGATTCTGGGTTCACTGCCCTTTATCGAAGTTTTTGCCCAGCCGGGTAGCAGGCTGCATCTCAATTTCATACTGGCCATAGTTGCAGCTTTTATACTCTGGTATCTGCTGGAGAGGACCACCTATGGCTATGAGATAAGATCGGTGGGTATAAATCCTGCCGCAGCCCATTATGGAGGTATAAGCGAGAACAAAACTATCATTCTGACCATGGTAATAGGTGGTGCCATGGCCGGACTGGCCGGAGCGGGAGAAGCTCTGGGCACCCATCATTCCTTCATACAGGGAATGGATGCCGGCCACGGTTTTACGGGAATAGCTGTGGCCCTTTTGGGCCGCAACCATCCGGCAGGTATAATTTTAGCCGGACTTCTGTTCGGAGGTCTGGCCGAGGGCGGTCTGGAGATGCAGTTTGTGGGCATACCCTCGGAGATAGTTCAGATAGTGCAGGCTCTTGTGATATTCTTCGTGGCCGCACTGCAGATGATCAAATACTTTATGGCCCGGCGCAGGGCAAAGGGGGAAAGTGAGTGATGAATATAGTAAGACAGCTGCTCGCACTGCCTTTGATACTGGCAAGTCTGCGTTTTGCCACCCCCCTGATACTCGCTGCCCTGGGTGGAACGTTCAATGAGCGCTCCGGAGTTATCAACATCGGTCTGGAAGGTATGATGCTCTTTGGAGCCTTTGCCGCGGTCTATGGATCCTTTATGACCGGAAACCCCTGGGTGGGAGTTCTCTATTCCATGATCGGGGGCGGGGTGCTGGCTTTGATACTGGCCATAGTCAGCGTATCTCTCAAGGCAGATCAGATAGTTGTGGCCACAGGTATCAACATCTTCGCCAACGGCATAACGATCTATCTGCTGCAGGTATTCTTCGGCTCGGCCGGCAGATCCCCGCGTGTTACCAGATTACCTTACTTTCGCGTTCTGGGCACCAGATACAATCCCATGACACTTGTGGCTATTATACTGGTCCCCATAGCCTGGTATGTGCTGTTCAAGACACCCTGGGGTCTCAGGATTAGATCGGTCGGCGAGCATCCCAGTGCAGCTGATACGCTGGGGATCAATGTCAACAAATACAGATTTGTATGCGTTATAATAAGCGGTATTCTTGCCGGACTGGCCGGAGCCCATCTCTCCATAGGTGACGGCACTTCCTTTATCAGGGATATGGCTCAGGGGCGTGGTTTTATCGCCCTGGCTGCCATGATCTTCGGCAAGTGGAATCCCCTGGGAGCTTTCGGGGCTGCGCTCATTTTCGGTTACTTTGAGGCGGTGGCCATAAGGGTCAGCATACCGGGCATACCTGCTGAATTTATCAGGACACTGCCCTATGTCATGACCATAATCATTTTGGCCGGTGCTGTCGGCAAGGCCACACCTCCGGCCAAAATCGGTGAGCCCTACTTCCAGGAAGAGGAATAGCCGTATAAAGCCTTACAGTAAAACCAGGCAGATCTCTCACCGTCAACCGGCCCGCCAGGGCCGGTTTTTCTCTTCCTATTTGCAAATGAGTTTTATCTGGTATAAAATGAATTTTGAGCTGAAGCCATTAAGTCATAAATATACAGGAGTGAAACAGCTGTGATATCAATTGCCGGCACTATTATAGCGTTTTTTCTGGTAGTATATCTCATCTCCCGCCAGAAGAGCCTTGGGACATCCATGCTGATAGGTGCAGCAGTAATTGGGCTCACCTCCACAGGCGATTTTGCCCACAATATTACAGGACTGCTGCCCACCTTTTTCGCCGGTGTGGTAGATCCCATGACGGTTCAGCTGGTGGCTCTGGTCAGCTTTGTCACCATTTTTGCCTATATGATGAAGGAGATGAGCATGCTCAGAGATCTTATCGATGTTGTAACATACTATATCAGCAGTGTTTTTATATCGCTTATCACCATACCCTCACTCATAGGTGTTCTGCCCATACCGGGAGGAGCTATATTTTCTGCTCCCATGATAGAGCCCCTGGGTGAGAGAATGCGTCTTGATGGGGCGGAGATGACCTCTCTCAACATATTCTTCCGCCATCTCTGGTATTTTTCTTTCCCCTATATGCCCAGCATCATACTGGCCTCATCTCTTTCCGGGATCGATATTCTCACCATAGCCGCCATGCATCTGCCCATAGTGGGAATTATGGTAGTGATCGGCTGGATATATTACAGCAGGGCTGGAGCTGGAGCCGCTGATATTTCCAGAGAGGAGAAAAGCTTCGAAGCTGGAGCGGGAAGAGGCGAAAAGAAAAAGCCTGATCTTAAAATGATAGCTAATTCTATTCTGCCCTATCTCATAGTTTTAATACCTCCAATTTTCTGGGGGGTTGATTTTGCCCTCTCGCTCTTTGTCGGTATCATTCTGGTGGCCCTAATGAAAAGGGAAAACTTCTCACTGTGGATGATCAAAGAGGGATTTGATTTAAAGCTAACCTACGGTGTCTTTGGAATTATGATCTTCAGAGCATTTATAGATAATTCACAGGGAGTGGAAAATCTGACCGAGCTGTTTCTGGAGGGGGGCATCCCTCCGCTCATGCTGGCACTTGTTGTGCCCTTTGTTGTGGGGCTTCTCACCGGAAATCACGTGGGAGCTATAGGCATCTCCTACCCGGTGGTTCTCACAGTATTTTCCGGCAGCCAGATCTTTTCACTCTGGCATATGGTCGTATTCAGCAGCAGCTATTTCGGCTATATGATTTCGCCTTTCCATATGTGCAACATAATGACCGTGGAATATTATAACACCACCTTGAAGAAATACTACAGAAGTATCGCTCTACCACTCAGCAGTTCAGCTGCAGGAGTTGTAATCCTGGGCTTGATTTACTGGTTCTGGTTTTGAGGCGAGAATATTTATGAGATAAAGCTTTCTGAATCAGGCAGGAAAGGTGAGTGATTGTAATGCAGTTTGAGTTTGAAAAGCCGCTTTCACTTCCCGGGGCAGAGATAGATCTGCTGGCTGTGGGAGAGATGCTGGTGGATTTAATAGCCCGGGAGGAAGCGGGAAGCTTTGCCCGGGTTAAAAATTATCGCCGTCATTTTGGCGGTTCACCTGCCAATATAGCAATGAATGTCAGCAAACTGGGCGGAGAGAGTGCTCTCATCAGCAGGATTGGAACAGATGGTCTGGGGGATTTTTTGCATGATGAACTCCTGGAATCAGGAGTTGAAGCTGGAGGTATTGTCAGGGATCCTGATAAGAATACAACCATAATTCTGGTGACCCGCAGCAGGGAATCACCTGAATTTCTGGCCTACAGAGGGGCTGACCGCTGTCTGCAGCCTGACGATGTCTCCGCTGAACAGATAGTCAGAGCGGGCCTTGTGCATATTTCAACCTTTGCCATCTCTGCGGCTGAAAGCCGTCGGGCTCTGGACAAAGTGGTGCGCATAGCCCGGGATCAGGACAGGCTATTGGCCCTTGATCCCAACTATCGTCCACAGCTCTGGGAGGGCAATTTTCCCGGAGAGGAGTATATAGGTGAACTTCTGCAGGAGGTGCAGATAGTCAAACCCTCTCTGGATGACGCCAGAGCACTTTTCGGTCCGGACAGCAGGGAGAACTATATCAGAAATTTTCACAGCGCCGGCTGTGAGCTGGTCATTCTCACTCTGGGAGCAGATGGCCTTATCGTCTCCACCGGTGATGAGCAGAGATACTATGCTTCTATGGCCGAAGATGTTGTGGATACGACGGGTGCCGGTGATGCTTTCTGGTCTGGATTTTATACAGGGATCTTCAGAGGCAGAACACTGCATCGCTCTGTGCAGCTGGGAAATGCGCTGGCAGCAGAAACTCTAAAGCAGGTGGGCGCGATGATCTCTCTGCCCTCAATAGAGGACCTGCAGAGAAAATACGAACTAAAATAAAGGGTGAGCAGATATGAACGAGAGTCCGGATTTGATCTCATTTTTTAATCCCCAGGGCAATTTCGATCCTGAGGACAGCTATTGGACCGAGCATCCCGATTTTGGCGGGCAGCTGGTATATGTTAAGGAAGTTGCCCTGGCTCTTGCGGCGGAATTCGGGGTAAGGGTAGATATAATAACAAGACAGATCGACGATTCCGACTGGCCTGAATTTTCGCAGCCTATCGACAGCTATCCCCGCAGTGACCTGGTGCGCATTGTCCGAATTCCTTTTGGGGGCAGTCAATTTTTGAGGAAGGAGAAGCTCTGGCCCTATATCATTGATTATGTGAAGGGAATAGAGGAGTTCTATGAGAAGGAGGATATCTGGCCTGATATCGTCACCACCCATTATGGGGATGGAGGCCTTGCAGGTGCTATCTTTTCCGTGCGCAATGGGACTCCTTTCACCTTTACCGGACATTCTCTCGGTGCACAGAAGATGGATAAGCTGGATGTGAACAGATATAATCTTGATGAGATGCTATCACGTTTTAATTTCCACCTGCGGCTGGCGGCTGAAAGAGTCAGCATGGCCAATGCTCACACCAAATTCGTCTCCACCACCCAGGAGAGGGATACACAGTACTCACATCCCGCTTACCGTGATGTGGTCGATACAGAGAATGAGAGGGAATTTGCTGTAGTACCACCCGGTGTCAACCTTGACATATTCAACCCTCATCTGGACGAAGGGGATGAGAGAATTGAGGCTCTCGTGGCCGAAAAATTTGTCCGGGATTTAAAGGAAAGCCGCAGTGATAAACCTGCTATCATAGCGGCCAGCAGACTGGACGAAAAGAAAAATCACAGAGGTCTGGTAGAAGCATTTGCGGCCAGCGATGAGCTGCAGGAGAGGGCCAATCTGGTTATGACACTGCGGGGAATAGATGATCCCTTCCGGGATTACAGTGAGGCTGATGAAGAGGAGAAAGATGTTCTGGACAATATCATGGCTGTGATCGAGGAGAATGATCTCAGTGGCAAGGTCAGCATGTTCTCACTGGGCAGCCAGCAGGAACTGGCTTCCTGTTATAGAGTTCTGGCCCGAAAAAAATCAGTCTTTGCTCTTGTCTCCTTCCACGAGCCATTTGGGCTGGCTCCTATCGAGGCCATGGCTTCGGGGCTGCCTGTGGTGGCCACAGAAAATGGCGGTCCGGAGGAGATCCTGCAGGAGGAAGGACGAGAATACGGTGTTCTGGTAGATCCCGAATCCCCAAAAGATATTGCCCGGGGTTTGATGAGGATACTTAAAGATGACAAAAGCTGGCAGAAGTACAGAGAGGCCGGCAGAGAAAGGGTGCGGGAGAAGTACACCTGGGAGGCCACAGCCGCCGGCTATCTGGACCGTCTGCAGAATATCCTGGAAAACCCGGAGGCCTATGAGCCCAAATCCCGTCTGGATATCCCCGACTATTTTATCAGCGGTGAAGGTGAGGAAGAGTTGGCAGAAACTATCAAATCGATCTATCCTCTGGACAGCTAAGACGAAACAAATTTATACAAATATAAGAGGTGATCACTATATGTCAAAAGCTAAGACACTCGTCCTGTTAAAACCACAGGCGGTAAAGAGACAGCTTGTGGGCGAGATCATCAGCAGACTGGAAAAAGCAGATTTTACCATAGAGAGGATGAAGCTGGAACGGTTTTCCCGGGATCTTCTGGCAGAACTCTATCAGGAACACAAGGGCAAAGACTTTTACGAGAGCATTGTGGGAGGATTTGCCGGGGAGCCGATGGTGGCACTTGTATTGAGCGGAACTGAGAATACGATCGAGCGGGTCAGGTCGCTGATGGGTGCTACTGACCCTGTGGAAGCTGCTCCGGGTACCATCCGGGGCGATTTTGCCCACGATATGGAGCCGGATAACATAATGCATGCCTCGGATTCATCCAAATCTGCAGCCAGAGAGATAAACCTCTTTTTTCCCGATCACCTCAAAAGCTGAATGAAAAAACCCCCGGCTAAAAGATTTTTCGCCGGGGGTTTTGCCGATATAATTCAGGTTAACGAAACGATGGGTGATCAGCCGCTGCCGGATTCAAAACGGGCCTCTTTCCCCTCAATAAATATCTTTTCCCTCTTTTTGAATAGGGCCAATATCACCACAGTGGAGAGAATAATAGCTGGCACAACATGACCTATATTGTAGAGAAAAGAATAAAGCCAGGCACTCTGTCCTTCGGGAGCTGCATCGGAAAAGAATATAACCCCGGACCAGAAATGGGATAGAAATCTTGCTCCGCCTCCTAAGATCAGAGCGGCTATCAGGGAAGCTGGTTTTATCTTTCCGGCAGGCGTGAAAACGGAGATGAATCCGGCCAGACCAACAAGTGTGTAGGCCAGAGGATAATCGAGTATGAGCTGGGCGGGATGAACTATATAGGGGCCGGTTATCAGCTGGAGAAGGCCGTGCACCAGACCGGTGATAAGACCCGGTATTCCGCCCCAGCGAAAGGAGACAAACAGAATTGGCAGCATCTCAATATTGACAGAGCCACCCTGGGGCATTCTCCAGAGTGTGATGAAGCTTAAAATTGTGGATAGAGCGGCGGCCACTGCAATTTCTGCAATCAATCTGACCCTTCTTGAAGACATAAAAAATCTCCTCCCTTTAAGAGAGAGCTACCGGAATAACTGGAGGAGAATGAGGAAGATGAAATCTATTTCCCTGCGCCTGCATTACCAGGATCAGGTTATAAGGGTCGATGTTCCCATCCTCTCAGCCTCCGGTGAGGCTCCCCTCTGTAATATGAGTTTTATTCGTTCTTATCCGCATATTCATTATTCAATAAAGAGCTTAAAAATCCTCCTTTAGCAGTCAGATTATCTTCATTCTGCGGCTTCTGGCCCTGTCGGCAATCTTGACATAGTTGTAGTTATATGCTAACATTATACTGGTTTTAGAGTGGCATAAACTCAGCTGTGCGGAGGTGGCGGAACTGGCAGACGCGCTAGACTTAGGATCTAGTGGGGTTTCCCTGTGAGGGTTCGAATCCCTCCCTCCGCACCATTTTATTATTTCACTTCATTTTTTGCTTGTCGATATTGACTCACAGGAGATAATCTGACATCCATTCTCATTCATGTCATCCCCGGGTCGGGCTGCAGAAAGTCCGGTCGGGGGTAATTTAATAAATTTTCGTCGATGATCTATTCATCAAAAGCAAGGAGGGCATTATTTCATGGTTATGAAAGTAGAAAAGGACAAACTGGAAGGAAATCGAGTCCGGCTTAAAGTTACCATAGAGAAAGAAGCGGTTAATAATGCACTTGACCGTGCCTACAACAAGATAAAAGAAGAAGTTGACATACCGGGTTTCAGACAGGGGAATGTACCGAGGAAGGTGCTGGAATCAAAATTTGGCGAGGAAATTTTTCATAAAGATGCTCTGGATATACTAATCCCCTCCCAGTATTCAGAGGCGGTAGAAGAAGCGGATATCGAGCCCATAGATGAGCCCGAAATAGAGGATTATTCCATCGCCCGCGATGAAGAGGGCTCATTCACAGCTGAAGTGGAGGTAAAACCCGAGGTTGAGCTTGGTCAATATACAGGTTTTGATATCGAACGAGAGGAAGTCGAAGTGACAGAAGAAGAGGTTGATGATTCCATAGAAAGAATGCAGGAAGAGCACAGTCAGCTGGTCAGCACCGAGGGCAGCCTGGTCCAGGAAGGTGACCATGTAGTTATGGATTTCACCGGCTTCATAGATGGAGAACAGTTTCCCGGTGGAAGTGCTGAAGAATTCATTCTGGAGATAGGCTCAGGGGATTTTGTGCCCGGTTTTGAGGAGCAGCTGATCGGCAAAGAGGTCGATGAGGAGAAAACTCACGAGATCAATATAACCTTCCCCGAGGATTATCAGGCCGAGGATCTCGCCGGCGAGGATGCCGTCTTTGAGGTTGTAGTAAAGGAGATCAAGAAAAAAGAGGTCCCCGAGCTCGATGATGAATTTGCCCAGGAAGCCGGGGATTATGATACATTTGAGGAGATGAAAGAGGAGATCAGAGATCAGATAAAAAGCCGGAAAGAGGAACAGGCCCGGATGCAGGCCGAGAATGAGATAATAGAGAAGGTGGCCGGGGAAGCCGAAGTTGAAATACCCGAACAGCTCATAGATGAAGAGCTTGATCAGATGTACCAGCAGATGGTGCAGAATCTGCAGTCTCAGGGTGTCGATGTTGAGGAATTTTTTCAGCACAGCGGTATGGATGAAGAAGAATGGCGCCAGGAGAACCGCGATGATGCCAGGATGAGAGCCCGCAACAATCTGGTTCTGGAGGCAATAGCCGCTGCTGAAGATATCGAAGTGAGCGAGGAAGAGGTTGATGAACAGGTCGAAGAAATTGCCGAACAGAATGATCAGGATGTTGAGCAGATCAAGCAGTTCCTGCAGATGCAGGGGCAGCTGGATAATATAGAGAGAGGACTGAAAATGCAAAAGACTATTGATTTCCTTCTAGAAAACAATTAAAATGAAAATAAGGAATGTGTGGATAATACAGCAGGAGGTGTTTTCATGAATTTAGTGCCGATGGTGGTTGAACAGACCCGGCGGGGAGAACGCTCCTATGATATCTATTCCCGTCTTCTAAAGGATAGAATTATTTTTCTCGGTTCCCATGTCACAGATGAGATTGCCAATCTGGTCATCGCTCAGATGCTGTTTTTAGAGGGGGAGGATCCCGATAAGGATATCTATCTGTATATAAACAGCCCCGGCGGTTCAGTGACAGCCGCCCTGGCCATGTATGATACAATGCAGTATATTAAACCAGACGTATCAACGATATGCATGGGTCAGGCAGCAAGTGCCGGTGCCCTGCTTCTGGCAGCAGGTGCCGAGGGCAAAAGACACGGCCTTCCCTATTCCCGGGTGATGATACATCAGCC
>SL_8KL_010_SEDDRAFT_10004182_pt1 | contig 11696 bp, 8 predicted proteins | sample SodLakKL_010_SED_4_FD_11160 | JGI IMG/M metagenome (IMG submission 11160) | reverse complement strand
GGCTGTCATGTTCATTTCATCTCTTCATGGATTTCGGGTCAGATGCCGGACCCGGTATGCGCACCGGTCGATGGCTGGTCCACGCTTTCAATGGTTCCTGTGCCGGAGCGTTTGTTCGACTGTAGCGCCGGATCGGGTTGCAGGCCCCGCAGAAAATCGAGCGCTGACTGCGGACCGGCAATTTCCGTGATCACAAATCGTACTGATTTATCCTTCTGGACAAGCTGATACCGGCCGGGACAGAAAGATTCCAGTTGATTCATCAGATGCTGCAAGCCTCCTTCCTCGTAAAAACGCACGCCGATATCCGTGGCATGATCCGGACATTGCAGCCACATCCGTCCAGCGCGGATCGTGACCTTCCCGAGCCAGAGTTGTCCGGCCAGGATCTTGATGCGCGTTGCGGCGATCAGGTTTTGCGCCGACTCCGGGAGCGGACCGAAGCGGTCGATCAGCTCCTCACGCCAATCGTCAAGTTCTCTTTCATCCAGCGTGCCAGACAGCCGCCGGTACAGATTGAGCCGCTCCACGTTGTCAGTCACGTAATCGCCGGGGAGCAGCGCCGAATAATCGAATTCCACCGTGGTCTCGGGCCGTTCGGGCGTGACTTCCACATCCTTGAACAGATCGGAGAACTCGGTCTCCTTCAGCTCGCGCACCGCTTCGTTGAGGATCTTGTTGTACATCTCGAAACCGACCTCGTTCACAAAACCGCTTTGCTCGGCGCCCAGTATATCCCCGGCCCCGCGTATGTCCAGATCGCGCATGGCGATATTGAATCCCGACCCCAGATCCGAATACTCCTCCAGGGCCAGCAGCCGGCGCCGCGATTCCAGCGTCAGCGACTCCATCGGCGGCGTGATCAGGTAGCAGTACGCCTTGCGGTTCGAGCGCCCCACGCGTCCGCGCAGCTGATGCAGCTCCGACAGCCCGAAATGGTTGGCATGGTTGATGATAATGGTATTCGCATTGGCAATGTCAATTCCATTTTCCACGATATTTGTAGAAACAAGCACGTCAAACTTATGGTCGTAGAAATCGAGGATGATTTTCTCGAGCCGGTTTCCGGGCATCTGTCCGTGCGCGAACTGTACGCGGATGTTCGGCACGAGCGATCGCACCATATCGGCGATCTCCTCGATATTTTGCACCCGGTTGTGGATGAAGAATACCTGTCCGCCCCGGCTCACTTCCTGCATGATGGCGTCTCGGATCAGGCGCGGGTCAAAACTGTGGATCTCGGTGAGCACGGGCTGCCGGTTGGGCGGCGGGGTGTTGATGATGCTCAGGTCGCGCGCGCCCATCAGCGAAAACTGAAGGGTACGGGGGATGGGCGTGGCGGTGAGCGTGAGCACATCCACAGTGGCCCGCATCTCCTTGAGCTTCTCCTTCATGCTGACCCCGAAGCGCTGTTCCTCATCCACGATAAGGAGGCCGAGGTCCCGGAATTCGACGTCTTTGGATGCCAGCCGGTGCGTGCCGATGAGGATGTCGACCTCGCCCTTTTTTGTGCGCTTGAGGATGTCCGTCTGCCTCGCTTTGCTGCGGAACCGTGAGATCACCTCTATGTTGACGGCAAAATCCTTCATTCGGCTGCGGAACGTTTTCCAGTGCTGGTCGGCCAGGATGGTAGTGGGCACCATGACGGCCACCTGTTTGCCGTCGAGTACCGCCTTGAACGCGGCCCGGATCGCCACTTCCGTCTTGCCGAATCCGACATCTCCGCAGACGAGCCGGTCCATGGGCATTTCGCTCATCATATCCGTTTTCACATCGGCAATGGCCTTGTCCTGGTCGGGTGTCTCCTCGTACATGAAGGAGGCCTCAAGTTCGGTCTGCATGGCATTGTCAGGGGAGAACGCCCAGGCCTGGCGCGTTTTCCGTTTAGCGTACAGGGTGATGAGATCGCGGGCGATATCCTTGACACGCTTGCGTGTTTTGGCTTTTTTGCGCGCCCATTCACCCGAACCGAGTTTGGTCATCTTCGGGGCGGCGCCGTCTTTGCCGGAATATTTCTGCAGCTTGTGCAGGCTGGAGACGTTGACGTAGAGGATGGAGTCGTCCTGGTAGCGCAGCACGACCGACTCCTGATCGGCACCGCGCACGGTGATCTTCCGGAAGCCGGCGAACCGGCCGATGCCATGATCCACGTGCACCACATAATCACCGACGTTGAGGTCCTTCAACTCCTTGAAGGAGATGCCGCCGCGCCGCACGGCGCCCCGTGTCTTCGGGCGGTGGTAGCGGTTGAAGATCTGATGATCGGTATAGACGGCAACGGCCGCATCCGGCAGGATGAAACCGCGGTGGAGGGTTTCGACGACCAGGCGGTAGCGCAATTTCGGTCCCGGTTCGCCGAGAAGCTCCTCGAAACGGTTCCGCTGCCCTTCGTTATCGCACAAAATCCATGTGTCGATGCCCTGGTCGCTCAGATCCGCCAGATTCCTGCGAAGCAGCTTTACCGAGCTGTTGAAATCGGGCTGCGGCCGGGCGCCCAGAGAAAACTCGTGGTCGGCGTCCAGGTCCGAAGGCAAGGCACCGAACAATACACGCGGGTAGCGCCGGACTTCCCCGGAAAACTCCTCGGGGGCAAGATAGCGCTCTGCCGGCGAACCGGACGACGCGTCCTTACTCAGCGAGGAAAAACGTTCCTCGGCCTCATGAAAAAGGCGGTTCAGCTCGGACAGTATGCCGGGATAGTCGACCGCGGCAATGACCGCATCCCCGGAAAAAAACGAGATCAGCGACTGGCCTCCGCCACCGTTGAATGACTCCAGGTTGGGTATCAGCCGGATCTGGTCCAGAAAAGTGACCGATCGCTGGGAATCGGGATCAAATTCGCGTATAGAGTCAATCTCATTTCCAAAAAACTCAAGTCGTACCGGATATCCGCCGGCAAACGGAAAGATGTCGATGATGCCGCCGCGACGGGCAAATTCACCGGGCTCGTTGACAAAAGACACGGACTGGTAGTGCTGATCGATGAGCTTTCCGGCCAGCTCATCCGGGTCCATTTCGTTTCCTTTGCGCAAGGTCAGGGCTGCCCGGGAAAACCGTTCCGGCGAGGCCATTTTTTCGAACAACGCTTCAGCGGGTGTGACGACCACGTACTTTTCCGACTCGCGGATGCGGTCGATGACGTCGGACCGCTGTGCTGTCACGGCCGTGTCCCGGATGCGTCCGGTGTCATAGGGCTTTGTGCCGCTGGGGGGGAAATAGAGCGAATTTTCTATGCCAAGCGTTTCCATATCCGACTTGAGAAACTGCGCACGTTCATTGTCGGAGGTAATTACGATAAGTGGCTGGTGTCTTTCTGCCAGTTCTCTGAGTGCCAGCGAGGTCGTTGCCCCCACAAATTTCTGCAATCGTATCACCCTGCCCGGAGCGAGTGCCCGGGAAAGTTCGGCAAATGGGAAATGCTTCGTAAATATCTGCGCAATCTGTGTCAGCGACATGTAAAAGACGAAATTAATTCAGCCGGCCGGAATCAGCTGAGCCCGGTCCGGAATACAATCCTGTCGCATACAAACGACAGCAGGAGCAATGCCATTCCCCAGCCAAGCAATCCGCGGTAGAGGTCGGTGAACTCCTGGTAGGTGAGTTCCTCGAACGCTGTGCGTTCAAGCTGGTCGATCTCGCGGTAGACCTGCTCCAGCGACTCGTTGTCGGTGGCGCGGAAATAGCGCCCGCCGGTGCGTTCGGCGATGGCGCGCATCATCTCCTCATCGATATCCACGCGGATCTCGTGGTAACGGGTGCCGCGGATGGGATCATGGACGGGGTAGGGGGCCGTCCTGGCATCGGTGCTGGCTCCAATGGTGTAGACACGCAATCCGAACGTGGCGGCCAGCTCACCGGCCGTGATCGGGTCGATTTCACCGGCGTTGTTCTCGCCGTCGGTCAACAGGATGATCACCCGGCTATCGGCATCGCTGTTGCGCAGCCGGTTCACGGCCGTGGCCAGGCCCATGCCGATGGCCGTTCCGTCACGCACCATGCCCAGGTCCACGTGTTCCAGCTGATTCTGCAGCAGATTGTAATCAAGCGTGGGAGGCACCAGGGTAAAACTTTCACGGGCAAAGACCACGATACCGATCCGATCCGATTCCCGCCTGCCAATAAATTCCGAGGCAACCTCCTTGACGGCCAGCAGACGGTTGGGCTTCATGTCCTCAGCCAGCATCGAGGATGATATGTCGATTACCAGCATGATGTCGATGCCCTCCACCTGCCGCTCCTGGTAGGTGCGTTCGGCCTGCGGACGCGCCAGCGCCAGAATGATCAGTAAAACGGCAGCAACCTGCAGCCCGAAGCCTGCAAAAACACCATACGACCGCCAGTTGCCGGGCATGTACTCCAGGTCGGACGTATCGGAATACGTCAGATAGGGAATCTGCTTCTTGTTGTAATAGCGGTACTGCATCCACAGTATCAGCGGGATGAGCAGCAGCGCCCAGAACCATGCGGGATTATCCCAGATCATAATCAGTATCTTCTGAAACTTTTTCTTTTTGCTCCTCTTCGTGCTTTTTGCGCAGAACGGCGATGCGGTACCGGTCGTTTTCTGCAATGCAATTAAACAGCGATCGGGCGATATTCATAACGTTGCCGCAGTCCGCTTCATTGGGTTCGTATTTCGCGAACTTGACCAGATCCGCTTCCTGCAAAATACGGGAAGCCAGCGCCACGATTTCCTCATCGGCCCGTGTCGATTTCAGCTCCAGGATCACTTCCCATGTGGTTGATTCCAGCGCCGGAAACCGGTATGCCCGTTCAAAATAGGAGCGGAACGCATCCCCCAGCTCGGTGTAAAACTGCTTGGGGAGCCGATGCGGCTCACCATAAGCATACTGGATCCGGTCCAGCTCGCAACGAAGGTCATCCAGCGGATTGCGGAACGGTTCGAGCCGCACTACCGGCTTCACAACCGGCTTCGATTCCGGAATGAGCTTCTGCCGGTAGCGGTACATCAGCCAGGCCGCTATGGCTGCCAAAACCAGTCCAAGCAACAAAAACGGCCACCAGGCCCTGAAAAACGGGAAAATGGGCTTGAGCGGTCGCAGATCGGCATCGGGATCCTCAACACGACTCCGGTACCCGAATGGCACCTCGGGAATGGCCAGCTGCAGCGTATCAGCCCCCCTCACAAGTCCGGCCTGCAACTCCGGCACTTCCGCACCATCCACCCCGAAATAGACCAGATGGTAAACGAGCGTGTCGCCCCGCTGGTCCCGCTCCACCTGACGGCTGCGGATCAGGAAATCGGGTGCGAAATCCGCACTGTCGGGATATAGCACGGCGTCAAACCCCTCTACGCCGGTGATACGCACCTGATAGGTGAACCGGTCGCCGGTCTGCAGCGTGTCACGATCGATTGCGCTCACGGCCTCCTGCGCCAAAGCCACCCCGGCACCCATCCACAGGAATACCGGACCGAGCGCCAAAAGCGCCAGCAGGACCGGAAGCCGGATTGGTAACGGAGAGCATGACATCGGACAGAATGACATCGTGGATAAGTTGCTTTCTGGAAAGGGTTAGTTTGCGGACAATGGTTCGGACTCAGTGACGGCGGAGGCGCCTTTGAAAGAAATTCATTACCGGCTCTATGTAGGATTCGTTGGTCTGCAGGGTGATATTGTCGATGCGATGCTTCAGGAAGAGCTTCTTAAGCCGGACCATTCGGTTGTGCCGGCGCCTGCTGTACTGACTGCGGACCGCCGTACTGGAAGTATCTATAACGCGGTACATGCCGGTTTCCGCATCGCGAAGCGGGATGAGCCCCAGGTCGGGAAGCTCCCGTTCCAGCGGATCGTCAATGACTATGCTCACAAAATCATGCTTGCTGTTGGTGATGCGGAGCTGCTTTTCGTATCCGGAGGACTGGAAATCGCTGATCAGGATGAAGATGGAACGGCGGCGCAGGATCTTGGTCAGGTATCCGGTGGCGTTGCCGATATCGGTTCCCTGTCCCTGCGGCTCGGTCGTCAGCAGCTCCTGGATGAGCCGCAGCACATGCGCCCGGCCCTTTCGCGGGGTCACCACCTTCTCAATACGGTCGGTGAACAGCAGCAGCCCCACCTTGTCGTTGTTCTTGATGGCACTGAAGGCCAGCACCGCCGAAAGCTCGGTCACCAGGTCCAGCTTGCGCTGCATGCCGCTGCCGAACTTCCCGCTGGGAGAGATATCCACGCAGAGCATCAGGGTCTGCTCCCGCTCCTCCTCATAGATCTTGATATAAGGCTCCTTGTTGCGCGCCGTGACGTTCCAGTCGATCTGGCGCACATCGTCGCCGAACTGGTAGGGACGCACTTCGGAGAAGGTCATGCCACGCCCCTTGAAGGCGGACTGATACTCACCCCCAAACACCTCGTTCACAATGCCTTTCGTGCGGATTTCAATCCGCCGGATTTTCTTGAATATTTCTTTCGATAACATGAGGTCTATAATACGGAAGTCCAAGGTCGTATTTCAATGCAAAAAAGCTAAAAACCAAATGATATTTGCGAATTTCCACAATGAATTTTTTGTATATTTCCAACGATATTCAGGGATATCATGGCTGTGTGCCTTCCCATACAATTATTACTGTTGCCAGTTTACTCTTTCTTTCATTGAAACCATTAAACAAGCGGGGATCGTATCATGTTAATTGGAGTACCCAAAGAGATCAAATCACACGAAAACAGGGTGGCGCTGCTGCCTTCCGGAGCTCTCACACTCACACGAAAGGGACACAGGGTCATGGTGGAAGCCGGTGCCGGTGAAGGCAGCGGTTTTCCGGATGAAGCCTATGAAATTAACGGTGCGCAGATTGTCGCCGATGTCGAGAAGATATGGGCCGATGCCGAGATGATCATGAAGGTCAAGGAACCGGTCGGACCCGAGTACAAGCGCATGCGAGAGGGCCAGGTCATCTTCACCTATTTCCACTTTGCCGCCAGCGAGGCGCTCACAAAGGCCGTCATGGCCTCCGGCTGCGTCGCCATTGCCTATGAAACCGTGGAAAGTCCCGACCGCTCCCTGCCGCTGCTCATTCCCATGAGTGAAGTGGCCGGACGCATGTCCGTCCAGCAGGGCGCCAAATACCTGGAAAAGGCACAGGGTGGACGCGGCGTGCTGCTCGGGGGCATCCCGGGCGTGAAACCGGGCAACGTGCTGATCCTGGGCGGCGGCATCGTCGGTGTGAACGCCGCCAAAATGGCCGCCGGCATGGGTGCCAACGTCACCATCATGGATATCAGCCTGCCGCGCCTGCGCCATCTCGATGACATCATGCCGCGCAACGTCACCACCATCTACTCCTCGGAAGCCAACATCCGCGAGAGGCTCCCGTATCTGGACCTGGTGATCGGCGGCGTGCTCATCCCCGGTGCCAAAGCACCCAAACTCATCACCCGTGACATGCTCAAACTGATGCGGCCGGGTACGGTTATTGTGGATGTGGCCATTGACCAGGGGGGATGTATCGAAACCGCCAAACCGACCACGCACGACGATCCGATTTATATTGTCGAGGACGTCATCCATTATTGCGTGGCCAATATGCCCGGCGCGGTGCCCTATACCTCCACGGTCGGACTCACCAACGCCACCACGCCCTATGCCGTGCAGATTGCCGACAAAGGCTGGAAAAAAGCGCTCAGGGAAAACCGCGACCTCGTGCCCGGCCTCAACGTGGCCCACGGCGAAGTCACCCACAAGGACGTGGCCGGCGCTTTTGACCTGGAATGGAAACCCGCAGAGGATTTCATCATCTGATTTTCCACCGCCGGGACCGGAATCCCCGACATGCCATCGGCAGGATCGGTATCCTGAACACCCTGCCGGTACATGCATTCTCATTGAGGCCGGGGACTTAGCGCTCCGGCCTTTTTTAAGCTCATCGCCCGTAGGAGATGACCGAAAGCGGATTAAGCCGGGCCGCAACCCGCGCCGGCAGCCAGGAAGCCAGGGCGCAGAGCACCAGCGTCACGGTGCCGACAATCAGAAAATCGAACCATCGCGGCTGCACCGGAGCCGCACTCATGTAGTAGCTCTCCTCGGGCAGAGGAATGATCTGCCAGGTGTCCTGGATAACGTAAAACGCCAGGGAGAGGAAGATGCCGATGAGCAGTCCGGCCGCGCCCACGATCAGCCCTTCAATGAGGAAGATGGAACGGACGCTTTTGTCATTGGCGCCCATTGTTTTGAGGATGCCGATGTCGCGCGTGCGTTCCAGCACCATGATCAGCACCGTGCCGATCAGGTTGAACGCCGCCACGATGATCATCACCGCGATCACGAACGGGATGGTCTGCTCCTGCAGATTGATCCAGGCAAAGATGTTGCGGTAGCGCTGGTAGATGCTTTCGGTGTAGTAAGGAAAGGGCAGGCGGTCTTCAAGCATCAGCTGCACCTGTTCCAGCTCTCCCAGGTCGGCCACGCGCACTTCGACCTGCGTGGCCCGGGGCGACGGGATCTCAAACAGTTCGCGGGCATACTGCCGGTCCACCAGAACCAGCACATCGTCGAACTGGTCTATTCCGGTGTGGTAGATCCCGGACACGTGGAACTGCCGTATCTGCGGCAGGTTGAGCGGGGTGGGCATGCCGCGGATCGCGTAAATGGTGAGCACACTGCCGGGCCCGGCGTTCAGGTTGCGGGCCAGCCGTGCACCGATGACCGCTCCCGGCAGGCCATCTGTGTTCCGGCCGAGGTAGTATTCCCCTTCGCTTATGTACTGCCGGATATTGGACAGGTCGCCTTCCGTATCCACCCCCTTGACAAAACTGCCCTCGACAAAGTCGCGTGTCTGCACCATGGCCTGCGACTGGATCACCGGCTGGGCCGCATCCACCCCGGGAAGGGTGTGCAGGTAGACGGTGAGCGTGTCGCTTCGGTAGAGCGGGTCCTCGGTGAAGGTCATGACGGAAATATGAGTGCCGTAGCCGAGGATTTTCTCCTGGATGACCGATTTGAACCCGTGGACGATGGAGAGCGCGATGAGGAGGCCCGCTGCGCCGATGGCCACACCGGCCACAGCCATGATCTTGATGAAGGACAGGAAGGCGCTGCCGGTGGTGCGGCCGCGGAAGTACCGGTATGCGAGAAACCATGTGAAGTTCATAGGGAACTAACGTGTCACTCCGGTCTCATATGCGGGAAAAAGAGCACATCGCGGATGGATTCCTGGTTGGTGAGGATCATGGCGAGCCGGTCGATGCCGATGCCGAGGCCGGCCGTGGGCGGCATGCCGTATTCGAGGGCCTTGAGGAAATCCTCGTCGACGACCATCGCCTCCTCGTCGCCGGCCGATCGCAGCAGGGCCTGCTCCTCGAGCCGCCGGCGCTGGTCCATCGGGTCGTTAAGCTCGGAGAAGGCGTTGCACAGCTCCTTACCGTTGCAGATGAGCTCGAAGCGCTCGACCAGGCCCTCTTTGGTCCGGTGCTTTTTGGCGAGCGGACTCATTTCGATCGGGTAGTCGGTGATGAAGGTGGGCTGGATGAGCTTGTCCTCGACCGTCTCGCCGAAAATCTCGTCGATGAGCTTGCCCTTGCCCATGGTGTTGTCCACCGGCACACCCAGCTCACGGGCCGTCTGGCGGATCTGGTCCTCGCTCATGCCCGACAGGTCTTTGCCGGTCTCCCCGGTGATGGCCTCTAGCATCGGGACGCGGCGCCAGGGTGTTTTGAAGTCGATTTCGTGCTCGCCGACCCGGATTTTGGTGGTTCCGTGGATGGTGGTGACCACGTGCTCGATCATCTGCTCCACGAAGCCCATCATCCATTCGTAGTCCTTGTAGGCCACGTAAAGCTCAACCTGGGTGAACTCCGGGTTGTGGAACCGGCTCATACCCTCGTTGCGGAAATCCTTGGCAAATTCGAACACGCCCTCGAATCCGCCGATGATAAGCCGCTTGAGGTAAAGCTCGTTGGCGATGCGCAGGTAGAGTTTCATGTCCAGCGTGTTGTGGTGTGTCTCGAACGGCCGCGCGGCCGCCCCGCCGTAAATGGGCTGGAGGATGGGGGTTTCGACCTCAAGATACCCCATGCCGGTCATGTAGTCGCGCATGGACTGTATCATGCGGCTGCGTTTGAGGAACACCTCGCGCACTTCCGGGTTGACGATCAGGTCCAGATACCGCTGGCGGTAGCGGTGCTCTTTGTCGGCGAAGGCGTCATAGGTCACCTTGTTGCCCTGCTCGTCCTCCACCTCCTTGGCCACCGGAAGCGGTCGGAGTGTTTTGGTGAGCAGCACGAACTCCTCGGCGTGGACTGTCAGCTCGCCGGTCCGGGTTGTGAACACAAATCCGCTGACACCGACGATATCGCCCAGGTCGATGAGTTTCTTGAAGAGCGTGTTGTAGGTTTCGACACCCACATCATCGCGGCGGATATAGACCTGGATGGTGCCTGACTGGTCCTGCAGGTTGAAAAAGGCCGCCTTGCCCATGATGCGCCGGGTCATGACGCGTCCCGCCAGACGCACGCGCTTCCGCTCCGCCTCCTCGCCTTCGAGCAGTTCCGGTTTCCGGCGTATCTCCTCTGCGTGGTGGTCGGTTTCAAATGCATAGGGATAGGGATCCACCCCCATCCCGCGGATCTCTTCCAGTTTTTCGCGGCGAAAACGCGCCTGTTCTGTCAGGCTGGGTTCGGTTTCCTTCATGTGCTGTGTGCGGTTGTTAAGTAATGCGTATGGTATGTGGTTTGTTTTGCCCAATCCGGTGCGCCCAATCCGGCGGTGCTGCTCCAGGCTGCCGGTCGAATTGGCGCAGTGAAATGCGGGATGTGGAAACGCGTTGATTTCCCCGGCAATCCACTTTTCGGGCAATCGCTAAAATTACGGAATTGAACAGAAAGTTATCGGGATTAATTCGCACCGGGCCCCGGCAGGTTCCGCACCTGCGTGACATGCTGGCCACAGTTTTCGTATATTCCACGATGGAACAGGAACCTGCCAGAAACTACCGAGGTGCATCGTTGCAGTGGATGGTGAATACATACGCCCCCGTATCCTTTCCGGATGGATGCTGGCTTATGGCCGATGACCGCCGGGAAGAGGATGCCGTCCTGCCCATGCTGAAGGAGCTGGCGGTGCGCCAGGGAATGGACGGTGGCCTTTTTGAACTCCGCAAGCATGAGACGGGCAAACCGTATGGCGTGATCGGAGATCGCACCATCGGCGTGAGTATTTCGCACTGCCGCAGCATGCTGTTATGTGGATTGCACACCGGCGGTGAGATCGGCATCGATGTGGAACCGGACAAGCGCCGGGTGCATCCGCGTCTCTTCGAACGAATCTGTCATCCCGAAGAGCAATCACGGCTGCCTGACGATTTGTGCTGTATCCGCATGTGGACCATCAAGGAGGCCGCCCTGAAATACATGGGCACCGGATTGAGGATGGCGATGAACAAAATCCGGCTGGAGATGACGGGGGAACACCAGTTTGCGGCATTCATGGAATCGGGTGATTGTTCCTATTCCATTCCTGTTTCCTCGTTTCCGTTCAGGGATCACTGGATCGCGGTGGCCACCGGTACCAACGTAGCGTACCGGGACAGACAGCAACCATCCACCAGAGCATAATCACATCCACAAGAATCTAACCGTATCCACCAGAGAACAACCACATGATACAGGACGATCTGCACTGCAAACGCACATTGCCGTTCAGCCGGGAGGAGCTGCTTGAGAGGATCAACGCGCAGCCTTACG
>SL_8KL_010_SEDDRAFT_10004178_pt1 | contig 11700 bp, 12 predicted proteins | sample SodLakKL_010_SED_4_FD_11160 | JGI IMG/M metagenome (IMG submission 11160) | reverse complement strand
GGGTCCATCTCTCTCAAGGCGGTCTTGAAGTGTTCGTCCTTGACCTCGAGACGCTCTAAAACTTCCGGAGGTATCTGTTCCAAGTCCATGTCGATATCCGGTAGGATCTCTCTGAGTGCCAGCATGGCTGCCTCCTTTGCTAGTGCTTCGATATCGGCGCCGACAAAACCGTGAGTATGTTTAGACAATTCCATCAGATCCACTTCATCAGCCAATGGCATGCCCCTAGTGTGTATATCTAAGATTTCCTTTCTACCGTCTTTATCAGGCATGCCTATCTCGATCTCTCTATCGAATCGACCTGGACGTCTTAAAGCAGGGTCCAAAGCATGAGCACGATTGGTCGCACCTATAACGATAACTTTACCTCTTGCCTCCAGACCATCCATCAAGGAAAGAAGCTGAGCTACGATCCTTCTCTCTGTTTCACCGGTTACTTCATCTCTTTTTGGTGCTATCGAATCTAATTCGTCGATAAATATTATCGCTGGCTGGTTCTCTTCGGCTTCTTCAAATATCTCTCTCAACCTACCTTCGGATTCACCATAATATTTAGACACGATCTCTGGACCGCCTATATTGTAGAAATTGGCATCGGTCTCACTGGCAACGGCCTTTGCCATCAAAGTCTTACCGGTTCCAGGCGGCCCGTGTAACAATACACCCTTAGGGGCCTCGATACCGACCTTATCGAAGAGTTCAGGATGTCTTAAAGGTAACTCGACCATCTCTCTGACTTTTTCCATCTCTTTATCTAAACCTCCGATATCTTCGTATGAAACCCTGGGGACTTGAGCTATCTCTTCCTTGCTGATGGGCTTCTCAGAGATCTTGACTTCAGTAGTTGGTTTTATCATGACCGCTTTTGCAGAAGGGGAATAAGATTTTACGACTAACTCGATCTTCTTACCCATGACGTTCAAAGTGATGGAATCTCCTTTAGATATTGGCCTGTCACGGAGGGCCTGTCTTCTTAGATAATCTTCACCTCCCATCAATCTGATAGGCTGAGTGGGAGCAAAAGTGACCTTAGTAGCAGTCCTAGCTTGAACTTTTTCGATCCCAACTTTCTCATCTATCTTGACTCCGGCATTCCTTCTTGTAGGTCCGTCGATACGGATTATACCTGTATTCCTATCGTTTTCGTCTCCTGGCCATATCTTAGCAGGGGTCTGGTTATTACCATTTATCATAACTATATCCCCGCTGTTCAGTTCCAGCATCTCCTTAACCGCTGGATCGACACGGGCTAATCCTCTTCCTACATCTGATGATTTGGCTTCAGCAACTCTTAGAACTTTATCTTGTTTTGTCATGATTATTCACTCCGTGAGTTTACAACTTCGTGTTGTTATATTCAAATGACTATTGAGGTTCTATATAAATGTTTTTGTTCATTGTGGTGGAACTCGAAAACTTTCAAGGTACATATCTCAGTAAAATTTTTACAAAAGATATGCCTCCATTTTTATATATCAAGAGCTTTTATGATTCCTTGATAATATGGCGTCACCAAATGAAAAAAGGGGAGCAGTCATAGATTCTCACCAAGTCGAAAAAAATGAAGTGGAAAGAGCAACAAAAATCGATATCCAGTGGTTGATATCGGACGGTGAAGGATCTGATAATATTTATATGAGAAAGTTCACAATCAAGCCAGGAGGTAGTATGGGTTATCATAAACACGATCAAACAGAGCATGTGCAGTACATCCTCAAAGGTAGTATAGAGTTAGTTATGGATGGTGAGAATTATAGCGTTAGTAAAGGAGATGCGGTATTCATCCCTGAAGACGTACCCCACTCTTATGTAAATACTGGAAACGATGATGCAGAATTTCTTTGTATCATCCCTTCAGGGAACATGAATACGGAGCTTTTAGAGAAGTAAATATATATCACAACCACTAATTTTAAATAAACCTTTGTTATTAGTTATTTAGATTAAATCTGGTATTATACCGGAGGGCTATATATGGCTGATGAAGAAGAGGAAGAAGAGGAAGAAGAGTTAGAAGAAGAGTTAGAAGAGGAAGAAGAGTTAGAAGAAGAGCTTGATAAGGATTTAGATGAAGAATTTGACAAGGAGGAAACAAGTCCTAGTTTTGTTGGTAAAGCGCTTTTAGGATTAGGCATACTCATAATTGTAGGTGCAGTGGGACTTAAAATTGCAGCTATAGCCACTGGAGGTATACATGATCTCTTTGGAACCGGTTTGGATGTTGCAGCTGGAATCAGAGGCAACCAAGGAGAATTATCACTATATTTCTTTTTAACTTTATTCGTGGGAATTATAATGGCCGCTATTGGAGGAGTAACCTCTAGTAGAGGCAAAGTAGTTGAAGAAGAAATTAGTGAAATAGGATTAGAAGAAGAGGAAGAAGAAGAGGAAGAAGTCGAAGAAGGAATCTGTCCAACATGTGGTGCGGTCATCCCGATCGATTCTGAAGAGTGTTCTGAGTGCGGTGAAGAATTAGCACCTCCAGATGATGAAGAAGAGGAAGTGATCGAGGTCAAAGAATGTCCTATATGTGGCGCAGAAGTTTCCAGTGATTCCAGTGAATGCCCAGAATGTGGTGAACCTCTAAGCGATGAAGAAGAAGATGAAGACCTCTTTGCCGACCTTGAAGATATCTAATCAAAAAACCCTTTTATTTTTTTCAATATTAATTTTGTTTTATTTAACACCCATCTAATTACATCTTGAATTAATTTATACACTTCCTTAATAAAAACAAAACTTTTTTTGAAATACATAAGAGACGCTATAACCAAACTAAATAATATACCAACAGACACATCATCCATAGTTGGATATCTCTGGGCTGTTTCGCTTGCACTAAGACCTTCGCCCACAGCAACTGTCTGTTGCGCCTCTATAGTGTTAACGATTATGCTAAAGTCTGGTATTGGCAAAGGCCCGATGAAATCTTGTATATATAACGAAACTTCAACACTATAAAAAGTAGAGGTTATCGGATAAAATAGGGCAATCCCTTCCGTAAGATCCAATATAAGATGGGAGACCATAAAGAATAGGGCTATCCAAGCATAACTGAACCATTCTTTCTTATATTTGTAAATAAATATAGTCCACATTAGAGGAAGAAAAAATGCAATTAATACATTATGTAACAGAAGCCTATGGTATCCAAAAAAAACATCAAGATCCAATATAACAGCAAAAGGCAGCATAAGTAGTATTTTACGAGTATCTACTCTAAGAGCTAATAGGATAAGCATTGGTATTGTAATATGGGCAAATAAATCCATTTGTGTACCAACTATAATTACATTATATAAAAAAATTTAGCAGACCGTCTAACTAATGAACTTTTTTATAGCTCTCTCATACCTCTTAGATATGATCTTCCAATCATATTCATTAACGACATCAATGTCAATCTCTTTACAAAGTGCTTTATGCATTTCTCCAAAAAATTCTTCTTCAGAACTGTATTGAAAAACGCCCTGGTCGGGACCAAATTTCTCTTCAGCCTCAGGCATGTTTGAGCTCAATACTGGCACACCACATGCGAGATAAGTTAGAATTTTACTTCCCATGGTCATCTTATTCATAAGGAAATCTTTTCTTGGATTCAAGCCAATATCCATAGTAGATATATATGTGGCCAGGTTATTGTAGGATATTCTTCCTAAGAAAATAATAGATCCGGTAAGCCCCATCTTTTTTACTTTCTCTTTCAAATACTCTGAATAATCTGTATGGAGTCCAGGCCCAATTATTAGCAATTTTGCATTTGAATATCTTTCCTTAATCTCGGGGAACCTATCAATGATCCATTCTAGGTTCACCCACTTTTCTAAAGATCCGACATATCCGAGGACTGGATGACTGAGATTATAATTTGTTTCGATAAAACTTGGATCACTATATGATATTATGTCCATATCAACTCCGTTGGGTATTACTTTTATAGGGCGATCTGTAAAATTTTTTAGATAGTTTTTAAAAGAGAGAGTGGGTGTGATGATCCCGCAAGATTTCTTGATATTATAAAACGACAACCATTCAGCTGTTTTCCTTGCCAATGAATCAAATGGTTCTGAATAATACATGGAAGCACTTCCAGGTAGGTAATCTAAATAATCGAAGATCACAGGAGTTTCACTAAAATTCGCAAAGAATCCAGGTATTAAATTGGCAGATATCACTGCATCGTAATCTTCGATCAGAGATGATATTTTGGACCCATGATAAAATACATTTTTAATGTAATAACTGCTGATTTTTTTTTCAACTTTTTTATCCATCGAAATAAGGTTACATATTGTGTTTCTTTTTTTCCTGTCAAATAATTTAAAATGGCATACATCTACATCATTATTTTCAGCTATATTATCGAAGATGAAATTTAAACGATTAGGAACTGGATGTCCCGTCCAATCTGTAGTAGGTATCACGAGTAATTTCATCTTGTCACCTTTGACGTTAATGCCCAATATAAAATTTGTCTAGGTCACGACTTATAACAGTTTCTATACCGGTATCCTTTTCTATCATCAACCTAAAGTTTTCGATATCATCTAACACTTGTGGATAGAAGTGCGTTAATACTAATCGCTGGATCTGTTCTCCAGATATCATATCGATAAGACCATCTGGATGGGTATGTAAGCTAGTTTCCATAGGTAGGGATAGTTCGTGGATCAATAAATTTGTATCATCTAATATATTCTTTAAATTAGGATTCGGTGCAGTATCTCCTGTATAGATTATATCCCCATCATTTATTTTATATCCCTGGCTTTCCTTTATGTGTGGTGTATCAAATGCCTCAATGATAAAATCTCCAAATCTACCTCTTTTGCCGGGAACCATTGGTTTTATATCAATTTCAGTCCTTTCAAACTCACCCACACTTTTCCAAAAGTTTGGGAGCCTATCTACCAAATCAGGAGGACATACAATAGTAAACTTAGCTTCATCTGTTCTCAACCATGAGGCCTTTGTAAGACTAGGTAAGTCTTGGATATGGTCTAAATGACCATGTGTTAAAAAAATATGATCTATCTCTTCTGCATCAACACCAGCTTCTTTCAACCTCAAAGGTACTGCCATTCCACAATCGATAAGGATCTTAGTATCTGAACTTTCTAGAAGTATTCCGGATTGACCTCTACCTTCCATAGGTATTCCTCCACTGGTTCCAAGTATAGTCACTTTTGTTTCATTTGACATATTACTATGTAGATGTTAAAACGTATATAATTGACTTTTGAAGAAATGCGGATTAAAAATGTCCTAATAATTTTCCAAAAACCAGGCGATTGTTTCTTCAAGACCTTCTTCTAATTTTATTTTAGGGTTATATCCTAACTTATCTTTAGCCTTTGTGATATCAGCATAATTTCTATAGATCTCTCCGGATCTTTCTTTCCCGTATTCAGGTTCAGGAATATCGTACCCCATCTTATCCATTTTTCTGCTTATGTATTCATATAGTTCATTTACGCTCGTCTCCTCCCCAGTCGCAACCTGGAAAAGTTCATAATCTCTAGGCAGATCTTTTATCGTAGACATATGCAAGGCTTGCGATATGTCTTTGGTATGAATAAAATCTCTCGTTTGGTCTCCATCTCCATATATTACGGGTTTTTCGCCGTCGATGATCTGTTTTATGAATTTAGCGATCACACTTCCTTTATGCCAGGAATATGGTCCATAAACATTTGAAAATCTCAATGCCACTGTTTTTAATCCATAAGACTCAGCGAAAGCACTGCAGTACCCCTCACATGAAAGTTTACTAGCGCCATATGGCGACATCGGTTCGGGTACTTTTTCCTCGTGTATTGGCATATCCTGTTCGCCAAGTGGTGCAGCCGAAGAAGCAAGCGTCAATCTTTTAACTTCTTTCTTTACAGCAGCTTGAAGTAGTTTGATAGTTCCTATAATATTTATTTCAGCATCTTCTAAAGGTGAATCTATAGATGAAATCACATCAGTTTGGGCTGCTAGATGAATAACATGATCACAACCTTCTAGAGATAAGCTTATATCTTTTTCATTTCTTATATCCCCTTTGTAAAAATCAATCCTATCTTTGTCATAGTTGTCAATACAAGTTAAATATTCGAGCTTTCCAGCTGATAGATTATCTAAAACATTGATCTTCCAATCAGTGTTTAGCAACAAATAATCTATAAGATTAGTTCCAACGAATCCACAACCCCCGGTTATAAGTACATTCACCATGATTTATTCACATCTCAATTTTTCCTTCTTTTATGAGCTGTTCAAGGGTTTTATTCTCCTTTTCTTTTAATTTTTCTTCATCCTCTAGTTCTTTTTTGACTTGTAGATTTTGTTCCATGAGTTTTTTCTGTTTTTGTCGATAGTTTTTACGTCTTTTCTTTTTAAGACTGATCACTTCGCTTTTCATTTCCATGGCTCTTTCGTGATAATGATCGGCCCTTTTCTTTATGCTGATGAATTCTTCATGCATCTCATCGGCTTCGTCCATATATTTCTGCATTTCATCATATAGCTCGTCGACTTGTTCATGATATTTCTGGGATTCTTCAGAATACTCTACCACTTGTTGATGTTTTTTATCAGCCTTTTCAAAAAGTTCATCAATTTTTTCGTCAAGTCCTTCTATCTCACCTATTAGCTGTTCCTGTTCACCGAGAAGTTCTTTCTTTTCCCCTAATTCCTTTCGTTTATCCCTTATTTTATCGATGAGCTCTTTTTCATCTTCCAGGGATAAAGGTGTGGTTTCTTGTTTCAGCTCCATAGATTTAATTTCAGCTTCTAATTCTTCAACCCTTTGTGGTAGATTATTAACTATTTTATCTTTTTTTTCCCTTTTAAATTGTACTAGTTCCTTGGCTTTTTTCTGATACTCATTTCTTTTTTTCTTGTGTTCTTTTGCTTTTTTGACGAGTTTGTCCCTCATGGCTTTGTTTTTCTGCAGTTCCTCTTGTACCTCCTTTCGTTCTTCGTGGATATTATCTCTTTCATTACGGTAAAATTTTGCTTCCTCATTTAATTCATTTCTTTTTTGAACTAAACGATTGTATTTTTCTTCGGCATTTCTAATATCTTTAGTTTCTACCTCTTCCTCGTCGTCATGTTGTGTTTCATCTACCATCTATTCTCAACTCACCTAGTTTGAATGTCATAATAAGGTTTTCGAATGTTTTTCTTAATCTTTTGTATATTCTTCTCCAATAAATTCATAACCTTTTTTGACTGCATCAACGTTCATCTTTTTATATTTCTTGGGGAAATCTGATTCTATGGTTTTTATCAAAGAATCCAAGTCAATCTCCTTTGAAATTCTAGCTAACGCCCCTAGAAGAACGATGTTAGCTGCTTTTGAACTTCCAAGGTCTTCAGCTATTCTACCGGCTGGTACTTTGTAAATTTTACCTATCTCCTTATCAATTTCATGGACCCTAGTGGAGTCAACAATCAAGTTTTCACATCCCTGGACTTTTTCCCTCCAGGCATCTAATGTCTTTTGATAGAGTAGGACCAAATAATTAGGTACTTCGATGATCAATTCGTTTACATCTATTTTATCGGCAATAATATCAGAATAAGCAATCCCGCTACGAACCGCTGCAGAATAAGATCTTTTTTGAACAACTTCATATCCCTGCTCTAGGGCAAGTGATTTGCCTAGTATAGTTCCTGCTAATACGGTACCTTGACCTGCCCATCCACCTATCCTTATGCTTATCATAGAGGTTCACCCCCTTTTTCTAAAATTTGTTTATATATCTCTTCTGTAAGTTCAGGTCTTTCTGTGTATTGCAGCTCTCCCACATAGATTCCTTCACCTTCTTTATCTCTTGTTGTATTATCTTTATACCATTCTAGCATTTCTACTCCAGACAACCCTTCTTTTTTCCCTGTCCTAGTTGGACACTGACTTAGAACTTCTATGAAGGAAAGACCTCTTGTATCTATTGCCTTCTCAATTTCTTTAATTAGATCATCCATATGGTAAGTTGTCCATCTAGAAACATGACTAGCTCCAGCATGCTTAACTACATTACAGATATCGATGCCCTGTGATGGATTTCCATAAGGCGTTGTTAACGTTTTTTCACCGTGTTCGGTTGTAGGTGCAACCTGTCCACCAGTCATAGCGTAAAGTCCATTATTGACCATCAAAACATTTAAGTCTATATTATTCCGGGCTGCGTGAAGAAGATGGTTACCTCCTATACCTGCACAATCACCATCGCCCGAAACCACCATCACTTCGAGATCTTTGTTGCCCACTTTCAAACCTGTAGCATGAGGGATTGCCCTTCCGTGAGTAGTATGCAATGTATCTACTTTCCAGTATGGAGAAGGTATCCAAGCAGCACATCCAATTCCACTAACTGCAACCACTTTTTTCTTATCTATATTCCTTTTTTTAACTGCTCTAGACATAGCATTCAAAACCATCCCGTCACCACAACCGGGGCAAAATGCTGAAGGATAATTTCTAATATAATTTTCTCTAATATCTTTAGCATGGATCATTCAATCACATCCATTATTTTATCATAAACTTGATTTATACTAGGTAGCGAATTCAATCTATCATATATATGCAGATTGTCTACACCGACACATCTTTCAACTTCCATCCTATAACCTCTCAAAGAAAGCTCAACTAATAATACATTTGAATTTTTCCCGATCTCCTTCATCCTTTTTTCAGGACTTGGCCACATCACTCTAGGTCTAAAGAAACCGACTTTGTGACCCTTCTCCCTGGCTTTCTTAACCGCTCCTTTAACGGGTCTTGACATCGAACCATAGGAAACGACGACTAAATCAGAGTCCTGACAATTTATTTCTTCCCAATCTTCAATTTCATCTCTATTGTCGTTTATCTTTTCACTCAAACGTCTGACCAAATTATCTTGAGCTTTATAATTAGCTGTATCTCTAGTTCCATCGCCTAAATGTGTAGAACCAGTAACCATCAGTTCATAACCCTCTCCAAATGACGGCATAGGAGGTACATGATCCTTTTCATCTGTATCAAAAAATTCAGTATCACCTTCTTTTGGTTTTCTTCTTTCAACTATATCGATGTCCTTAGGTATAGTGAATTTTTCTCTCATATGCCCTACGCCGGCATCAGCTAAAAGCACAACGGGCGTTCGGTACCTTTCAGCAAGATTGAATGCCCTAATTGTAAAATCAAACATTTCCTGGACCGAGTTTGGACTTAAAGCGATGATTTCATAATCTCCATGACTACCAAATCTGGCCTGCATCACGTCACCTGTACCCGGTTTCGTAGCTTGTCCTGTGGAAGGTCCAGCTCTTTGTACGTTAACAATAACACACGGAGTTTCTGTCATAACCGCGTAACCTAAGTTCTCCTGCATCAAGGAAAATCCAGGTCCACTCGTTGCAGTCATACTTTTCAACCCGCTCCATGACCCACCGGTTATCACGGCCATACTTGCGATTTCGTCTTCCATTTGGATGAACCTTCCTCCTGTTTTTGGCAGCTCTTTAGCTAAGTGATTCATAACTTCTGATGCCGGTGTGATGGGGTATCCTGCATATAATCCTAATCCAGCTTTCATCGCACCTTCAGCACATGCTTCGTTACCTTCCATAAAATAAGTTCCAGGTCCTTTCATCTCTTTCCCTCCTCCGTCTCAACAAAAATCGCAAAATCTGGACAAAACAGTTCACATCTTAGACATTCAATACATTCATCGATATCTACCACTTTTGCATAATAATTACCGTATTGGTTTAGTTCATCAGATTCTCCAAGGACATCTTTTGGGCAAAAATGGATACAGATACCACACCCAGTACACAAATCTCTATCTATTTTAATACTTTTCGCCATGATACCTACTTGAGGCGAAATATCACTATAATATAAAGGTTTTGAAAGTCTAATCAATCTATGGGTGGCCAATCTCTTTTGTTTTCTAATTTTTTTACTTTTCGATTGCTTGTATCTATCTTAGTTTCACTCTTATTACCGCATCTTTTACATTCAAGCTTACCTTCATCAGTGTAGATAGCTTTATTGTTTCCGCATTGAGAACACACGTAGATAGACCCCAGTCCTGGTACCACTATAGAGCTCTTCTTCCTTTCCGTTTTTGAAACCTTAGATCTATCTGTTTTCTTCTTCTTACTTAGCCATATTATACCACGTTTACCATAATAGTATGCATAATAGGCTCCAGCGGCCATCCATAAGAGTATTAGAAGCCCCAAATAGATATCGATATTCGGGACATCAAAGATCCTCATAGGTATTGATAGAAAATCCCAGATAAAATGAAGTAAAATGGCTGAATGAAGTCCGTCTTTAGCATAAAGATATCCAAATGCAAGTCCTGCTACGAAGGTTGGAGGAAGTTTATAATAGTCCCATCCTCCAAGATGAGCTACGGCGAAAACTGTAGACGATAATAAAATTGGAATTATAACGAATCGCTCTTTTAGACCGAACCCACCATAAAGATATTTCCAATCCAATTTGTTTTTCTTTTTATAAATGTAAAAAAACATAGGTATACCCATGAAAACGGTTCTGACCATTAATTCTTCCCATACCGCAGCTCTAGTCATCATATATATTATCTGCCAAAGGGGGAATTGTTCAATACCTGGGACCTCAGGTGAGACCCCTAATCCTTCCAAGAAAATATAATACGCGTAGCTAAAAAACAAAAGGGCCATGAAAATATAGGCTAGTCTAGGTATAGGGCTATCGATTTTTTCGCTTTTCTCGCCTTTCGAAACCACTGTTTTTTTAATGTAACCTAAAAAATCCTCAATACCGAAATAGAATATTATAATATATGAAAGTAGAACAAAAAATGTAAGGATAAAGAAATATAAAACGAATGCAGTTCCAGTAATTTCAGTGATGCCGACTGGTATCAATAAAACTACATATATAATGGTATCTGCTTCCGTCATATATTGGGGAACCCATTCAAGGCTCCATATTAGTATAGATGTGTTCAATATTAGGTATCCTAAAAATAAAAACAATGCAAATACTGAGAAAATGTTTATAACCTTTCTTAAACCATCTTTGTAACCCTTAGAGTTATTCCCTAATTTAGATTCAAATTTATATCCGCAAGTGGGGCAGAACTCCCCTTCAGTTTCCCTACCGCAGTGTGGACATTTCATTGAGAATCAATTTGCAGCCATCTATTAAATATTTTACCCAAAAATAAAAAATTGATAGAAGGGGTTTTAGTCCTTCCTTTTTACTTTTGAGGGTACAATTTTTTCTAATCTTCCTTCTTCTACCATTCCAGTCAGAGTATCTCTCAATTTGAATTTCTGGACCTTTCCTCGACCGGATACAGGTAAATCCATCCCGACTACTACGTATCTTGGAACTTTAGCACTAGCCACTCGTCCGTATAAAGAGTCCACAACATCTTGTGCTGTCAAGTTTGAATCTTTAGTTGGTACAACTGCAGCAGCTACAACTTCCCCAAGTTCTTCATCAGGTACACCTACGACAGCTACTTCTTTGATCTCAGGATGTTCAATCAAATATTCTTCGATCTCTCGTGGATAAACGTTCAATCCACCAACGATTACCATGTCTTTCTTCCTTCCAACTATCTTTACGTAACCTCGTTCGTCCATCTCAGCTAAGTCACCACTGTGTAACCATCCATCTTCGATAGTCTCTTCAGTCGCCTCTGGTTTGTTATAATA
>SL_8KL_010_SEDDRAFT_10004177_pt1 | contig 11701 bp, 12 predicted proteins | sample SodLakKL_010_SED_4_FD_11160 | JGI IMG/M metagenome (IMG submission 11160) | reverse complement strand
CTCACACGCCCGCGAGCTCCAGTACGACCGCCTGCCCGGCTCGGACCACGCCAGAGAACGCCTCGCCCTCCGCGGAAGCGTCGAGGTCACTGGTCAGCAGCACCCGCCAGGTCCGCTCGTCGGCCACCTCGACGTCGGCGTCACCGAGGTTGGCCAGCACGCGGACGAGCGGCGCGTCGTCGTCCGGCGATCCCCGAGCCCCGTCCCCGTGGCCACCGCGCTCGTAGGCCACCACCTCGGCGTGGACGTCGAGCGGGTACATCGCGCCAGCGCGCAGGCTCGGATGCGTCCGACGCAGGGCGATGAGCCGGCGGTGCAGGTGGAGGACGGAACGCTCGTCGACGCGCTGGGCCTCGGCACTGTGGGCGGCGGGGTCGGGTGGCCAGGGCAGCCAGGGGTCGCCGGCCCAGCCGTGGCGCTGGTCGGGGTCGGCGGTCCACGGCAGTGGTGCGCGGCAGCCGTCGCGTCCCCCGGGGTCGACGACCCGCTCGGGCGGCACCTCGGCGTCGGCCTGGCCGAGCTCGTCACCCATGTAGAGGAAGGGCACGCCCCGCAGGGTGAACAGCAGCACCGCGGCCGTCCGAGCCCCGGCTTCGCCGCCTGCGCGGGTGCGGATCCGCTCCCAGTCGTGGTTGGACAGCACCCAGGTGGGTGGCACCCCGACCGCCTCGAAGGCGGCCTGGACGTAGCGGATCGTGTCGCGCCAGGATCGCGCCTCCCACGGGGCGTAGAGCAGCCCGAACTGGAAGGCGAGGTGGAGGCGGTCGGGACCGACGTAGGTCGCGACCTGCGCCGCGTCTGGAAGGTTGACCTCGCCGACCATCGTGGTCCCAGGCACCTCGTCGAGGCAGCCGCGGATCGCCCGCAGGTGCGGGGTGACCGCGTCCGGCTCGTGGTGGTGGCCGGCGCGGGGATGGCCGGCGAAGGGGGGCTCGTCGTCGGCGAGCTCGGGCGCCTTGCCGATCATGTGGATCACATCCGCGCGGAACCCGTCGACCCCCCGGGCCATCCAGAACCGCAGCACGCCCAACATCGCCTCCCGGAGCTGCGGGTTGGCCCAGTTGACGTCGGGCTGTTCGGGGAGGAACTGGTGGAGGTAGTACTGGTCCGTGGCCTCCTCGTAGGTCCAGGCCGGAGCACCATCACGGAAGTGGCGGACCCAGTTGTTCGGTGGGCCGCCGTCGGGTGCGGGATCACGCCAGATGTACCAGTCGCGTTTGGGGGCGTCCCGGGAGCCGACCGCGTCCTGGAACCACGGGTGCTGGTCCGAGGTGTGGTTCGGGACGAAGTCGAGCCACACCTCCAGCCCCCGCCCGTGGGCCGCTGCGATCAGGGCATCGAGGTCGGCCAGGGAGCCGAAGGTCGGGTCCACGTCGCAGTGGTCGCTGACGTCGTAGCCGAAGTCCTTCATCGGTGAGCGGTAGATCGGCGACAGCCACACCGCGTCCACCCCCAGCCAAGCGAGGTGGTCGAGCCCGGCGGTGATGCCGGCCAGGTCGCCGACGCCGTCCCCGGAGGTGTCGCGGAAGGAACGGGGGTAGATCTGGTAGACGACCCCGTCGAAGGGACTCCGGCTGGCGCTGTCCAGGGGCTTGGCCGATCCGCCTTCGGTCACCTCACAGATCCTCCTGATGCGGCCACGGGCGCTGTCGGCGCTCAGCGGCGAGCTTGCGCTGCTCCCGGTACCACACGACCAGCGCCGTCACCCCGCAGCTGATCGCACCCCCGAAGGCGGCGGCCCCGGCGATCGCGAAGTTGGCCGTCCAACGCATGTCGAGGGTGAAGAGCGCGGCGAGGAGCAGGATGCCGGCCAGCCCGAAGGCCGTCAGGCCGGCGATCTTGAAGGGCTTGGCGACGGCACCTCCGGTGTAGCCGTTGCGGCCCACGAAGTAGAGCGCGACGAGCGCCGGCCCGAACAGCAGTGCCATCAGCACGTCGGTTCTCCCGTCCGCCTGCTCGGCGAGGTGGGTCCCCGCCTTGTCCTCCGACGGTACGGGCTGGGCCACCTGGCTGCAGGGCTCCGGGCCCTTCGGTCCTGGCCGGTCGGGCACGGGCATGGGATGCTCACCCGGCATCGGCTCCGAGCCCGATGCGCGCCGGCCGGGTCGGTACGACCGTGCGGCTGATCGGCCCGAACGGAGGCCGCCGACGTGGACGCACCGAACCTGCTCGTCGCCTACCAGAGCGTCGAGGGACACACCCAGCAGATCGCGGAGCGCATCGCCGAACGGCTGCGCGCCGACGGCGCCCTGGTGACCCTGACGACCGCTGCCGAGGCACGCGCACCGACCCGCTTCGATGGCGTGGTCGTCGGCGACTCGATCCACGCCGGTCAGCACACCCGCGAACTGACGGCCTACCTCAAGGCCCACGCCGCGACGCTCGAGCGCATCCCCACCGCCCTGTTCCAGGTCTGCCTGACCTCAGCGGACCGGACGCCGGAGAAGCTGGCCGCCACCGGCGGCTACGTCGCTGCCCTCACGGAGGCGACCGGCTGCACGCCGGACCTGGTGGCACGGTTCGCCGGGGCGCTGCGCTATACCCAGTACGGCCGGCTCAAGCGCGCCTTCATGCGACGGATCGCGGCCAGTTCGGGGCGCTCCACCGACACCTCCACCGATCACGTCCTGACCGACTGGGACGAGGTGGACGGCTTCGCCGACGACGTGCTGCTGCTGGTCCGCTCCGCCCACCGCGCCTGAGCTCCGGGCTCCTGGGGCAGAACCGACCCTTGCCAGGGGGCGAGGCGCTCCCTAGGGTTCGCCCGCCCCCGCAGACGGACGACCGTCCAAGGGCGCGCACAGGGAGGCGTGCCGCACGCGCGCCCAGCCGCTCCGCCGACCGGGCGGGGCTCGGACCGGACGGGAGCCCGGTATGCCGAAATGCCTGCTCGTTGGTGTCGACGGAAGCGACTCGGGGAAACGCGCGCTGGAGTTCGCGCGGGGCCGGGCGGAGGATCTGGGGGCCAGGCTGGTGCTCGCCCACGTGATCCCGTGGTCGCCCTACAGCTTCAACACCCCCGAGGAGAACGAGCAACGTCATGCCCGGCGCCAGGCCGAGCTCGCCGCTGCGGAGGAGCAGCTGCTGGGGCCCGCGCGGGAGCTGGCCGGTGACAACATCGAGGTGGTCACCCTCGCCAAGCACGGCGACCGGGCGGAGACGCTGAACGCGCTGGCCGAGGAGCACGGCGCCGACCACATCATCGTCGGGCGGACGGGAGAGAGCCGTATCCGCTCGAAGTTCTTCGGCAGCGTGCCGTCGGAGTTGACCATGATCGCCGACGTGCCCGTGACGGTGGTCCCGTGAGCAGCCAAGGAGCCACCGTGCCCGACCTCATCCTCGCGCAGAGCATCGACGAGCGCATCTCCAACGCCATGAACCCCGTGTCCTCGGTCATCGAGGGCATCGTCTTCTTCTCGATCCCCGTCGCCGGCGTGAACCTGCCGTTGATCGTGCTGTGGCTGGTGGCCGCCGGCGCCTTCTTCACCGTCTACCTCGGCTTCATCAACCTGCGGGGACCCAAGCACGCACTGGAGCTCGTCCGCGGCCAGTACTCCGACCCCGAGGACGCCGGGGAGGTCACCCACTTCCAGGCGCTGGCGACGGCGGTATCCGGCACGGTCGGGCTCGGCAACATCGCCGGGGTCGCCGTGGCGATCACGATCGGTGGGCCGGGCGCCACGGTCTGGATGATCATCGCCGGGTTCCTCGGCATGTCCAGCAAGATGGCCGAGTGCACGCTGGGGGTGAAGTACCGGCGCACGCGCCCCGACGGCACCGTCTCGGGCGGCCCGATGTACTACCTGGAGAAGGGCGTCGCCGAGGTGACCGGGCGCGCCCGGGCCGGCAAGACCCTGGCGATCCTGTTCTCGCTGTCCTGCATCGGTGGGTCGATCGGTGCGGGCAACATGTTCCAGGCCAACCAGGCCACCGCACAGATCATCGCCGTGACCGGCGGCGCGGACAGCCCGGTGACCAACTTCCGTTGGGTCGTCGGTCTCATCTTCGCCGTCTTCGTCGGCGCCGTGATCATCGGCGGGATCAAGTCCATCGCGAAGGTGACCGAGAAGCTGGTGCCGCTGATGGCCGGGATCTACCTGCTGGCAGCCCTGGTGGTCATCCTCGCGAACCTGCCGGCCGTCCCCGCCGCTGTCGCCGAGATCTTCACCCAGGCCTTCGCGCTCGAGAGCGCCACCGGCGGCATCATCGGTGCGCTGATCGTCGGGTTCCAGCGTGCCGCGTTCTCCAACGAAGCCGGGATCGGCTCCGCCGCCATCGCCCACTCCGCGGTCCAGACCAACCACCCCTCCACCGAGGGCCACGTTGCGCTGCTGGAGCCCTTCATCGACACCATCATCATCTGCACCATGACGGCGCTGATCATCGTCATCTCCGGTGCCTACCTCGATCCCGTGGCCGGCGAGCTCGGCGGTGTGGCGCTGACCTCGGCCGCCTTCGCGACCGTGATCCCCTGGTTCCCGAACGTGCTCGCGATCGCCGTGATCGCCTTCGCGTTCTCGACGATGCTGACGTGGGCCTACTACGGCATGAAGTCGACGGGCTACATCTTCAACGACTCCGAGACCGCGGAGACCGTCTTCAAGGTCATCTTCTGCATCTTCGTCATCGTCGGCGCGTCGCTGTCGCTGGGCCCGGTGATCGGGATCTCCGACTCCATGCTGTTCCTGATGGCCATCCCCAACGTGATCGGGCTGTACATCCTGGCGAGCACGCTGAAGAAGGAGATCTTCACCTACCGCGCGAAGGTCGCCAGCGGTGAGATCGCCAAGGTCGAGCACTGACACCGAGGTGGCAGGGCGGGGCGCGGGCGACCGCGCCCCGCCCTCACCACGTGCACAGCTCGAAGCGTCGTGACGGACCGGCACGCAGCACCTCGGCGACCCGCTGTGGGGCGCGGTCCTCCCGACACACCCAGACACCTCCAGGCTGCGGTCGCCGCCAGCCAGCAGACGGTCGCTGAGGACCTGCCCCATCGCCAGGGCGATCCCGGTAGGACGCCAGGCGGCGCGCACCCCGATCGACAGCAACCGGGCGCGGTCCGGGCGCCGGGACCGCAGGCGGACGCACGGACCGATCGGAGCGACGATGGCGGGAGCACTGCAGGTTCAGCGTGCGACGACGGGGGATCCCGAGGTGGTCGAGGAGCTGCTGCGGGGCCTGCCCGAGTGGTTCGGCCACGAGGCCGCGATACTCGCCTACGCCGAGCGGGCAGGCCACCACCCGACCTTCACCGCTGTCGAGGACGGGCGGCGGCTCGGGGTGCTCGTCCTGCGGGCCCACAGCGCGGTGACCGCGGAGATGGACGTGCTCGCCGTACACCGTGACCACCACCGGCGCGGCATCGGAAGCGCGCTGGTCGCGGCGGTCGAGGCCGACCTGCGCGGCCGCGGGGCCGACTACCTGCAGGTCAAGACCCTCGGGTCGAGCCGACCCTCGCCGGAGTACGAGCTGACCCGGCGGTTCTACCTGGCCCTCGGCTACACCCCAATCGAGGAGTTCGCCGCGGGAACCGTGTGGGACGACGATCCGTGCCTGCTGCTGGTCAAGCACCTGCCCTGCAACGTGGGCGGCCGGGTCCCGGGCCGCTAGGCCCCGGACAACCGTGGCGGCCGACGGGCGCGTCGGAGGTCGCTCGCGCTACCGTGACACCCGATGGCCGGACCGGCACCCCGCCGCTCAGGGAGGACCATGAGCAGCACGACACCACCCACCTCGCGCATCACCCCCCTGGTCCGCGGCTGCAAGGGGCAGTGCCCCAACTGCGGTAGCCGCGGGGTCTTCGCGGGCCTCAACGACCTCGCACCCCACTGCCCGACCTGCCGGTTCTCCTTCGTCCGCGAAGAGGGCTACTGGCTCGGAGCGATGATCGTGATCATGGCCTTGGTCATCATCATCTTCGGCACCTGGACCATCGGAGGGCTGCTGCTGACCTGGCCCGACGTCCCGTGGACGCTGCTCACGGTCGTCGGGATCGGCCTCAACATCCTCGTGCCGTTCACCCTCTACGGGTGGTCGAAGACGATCTGGGTTGGCCTCGACCTCACCTTCAACCCTGCCCAGGCCGAGGAGTTCACACCGGAGACCCCGACGGACGGCTGATGGTTCAGGCGGCGGTCGCGCGGCCGCCGGTCGGCGGAGTGGCGCGCGCTCATGGACCATCCGGGCTCGCGTACTTGATGACCTCGAGCTCCTCGCGGACCACCAGGCCGCCGGCGACGAGACGATCGAGCTCGGGCAGGAAGGCGTCGATGCGGTCCGGGGTGTCGACGATCGCGATCACCATGGGCAGGTCCTCGGAGAAGGTCAGCAGCCGGGTCGTGTGCACGACCTGGCTGGCACCGAAGCCCTCCAGCCCACGCAGCACCGTCGCCCCGGCCAGGCCCGCCTCGCGCGCCCGGTGGACGATCTCCGTGTACAGCGGTCGGCCCTCGACCCGGTCGCTCTCTCCGACGTAGACGGTCACCCGCACCGCCCGGGCCGTCATCCGCGCCGGCAGGCCCGCCGGGGCGCTCAGGTGCAGCACCGGCACGTCGACGAGCTCGCGGACCCGCGTCAGCAGGCCCCGCGGTAGCCAGTTCGACAGCCCTCCGGGCATCGTCGACACGAGCACCTCGTCGAACCGCTCCCCCGCCAAGATGCCCTCAACCTCGACTACAGCATCACCGTCGACGACCTCGCCGGTGACCACGGCACCGATCGCCGTGAGCCGTGCCGCCTCAGCGTCGAGACGGTCTTCGGCCGGGTCCACGGAGGCATCCACAGCCCCGTCGACGATGGGGCGCTCCGCGGGAACCAGGATGTGGCACTCCCGCCGGCCCGCCCGGACGCGCCGCTGGACCTCGTCGAGCAGCGCGACCCCACCGAGTGCACGGTTCGCGACGATCAGGTAGCGGCTCATCGGGCACCTCCCGGGGGCGCATCTCGAGCGTAGGCCCTGCGCCATCAGTGTGGCCCCCTATCGTCTGTGCCCATGGGTTCCCGACTGCCACCATCGCGCAACCTGGGCTACGTCGCCGCCGGTGGTGCGGTGGGTGCGGTCGCCCGCGTCGCTCTCGCCACGTGGTTCCCGGCGCTGCCTGGGGGCCTGCCCTGGGTGACGCTGGTGGAGAACCTGGTCGGCGCCTTCCTCCTCGCGCTCGTGCTCACGCTCCTGACCGAGCGCCTGGCACTGGACCCGGCGGTCCGGCTGCTGGTGTGCACCGGGATGTTGGGGGCGTTCACGACCTACAGCACGCTGGCGGTGGAGCTGGACCGGCTGCTCTCGGCCGGGGCGCTGGCTGTCGCGGGCACCTACGGAGCGCTGACCTTGGTCGGGGGGCTCAGCGCCGCGCTGGCCGGCCTGCGGCTGGGTCAGGTCCTGTCGGCCCCCCATCGGCATGCCACCAACCGACCACCTCGGGGGACCCGTCGGCGGCGGGGCCTTGGCCGGCGACCCGAGGGGGGTGGCCGGTGATCTGGTTCGCCATCGCCATCGCAGGCGCCCTGGGGGCGAGCACGCGCTACCTCGTCGACCACCTCGTGAGCACCCGTCTGTCGGGCGTGTTCCCCTGGGGGACCTTCACGATCAACGTGAGCGGATCCTTCCTGGCCGGGCTCGTGACGGGGCTGCTCCTGGCGGGCAGGGTGTCGGCAGCGACCGCGACGGTGGTGGCCGGCGGTTTCCTCGGGGCCTACACCACCTTCTCCACCGCGATGTACGAGACGGCGAGGTTGCTGGAGGACGGTGCCACCCGGGCGGCGTTCGGCAACCTTCTGCTGCCCCTGGCGGCCTCGGTCGCGGCAGCCGCGCTGGGGTGGGGCCTGGCGCTGGTGATGGCCAGCTGAGCTCCCGGATCGGTCGAGCCGGTCCCCTCGTCCCGCCCGCCTGCCGTGCCCGACTCCTCGCGCGGTGGTCGTACGTCAGCGAGCCGTTACGTCGGGGACACCCCGTCGTCAGCTCACGGTCACCAACCGACGCGATACTGCAGTGGCCATCCCTTGAACCCTGCCCAGGAGCCTCTCCCGGGAGCCCTGCCCGGGAGCTCTGCCCGGGAGCTCTGCCCGGGAGCTCTGCCCGGGAGCCGTGCCCGGGAGCCCTGCCCAGGAGCCTCTCCCGGGAGCCGTGCCCGGGAGCCCAGCCCGGGAGCCCAGCCCGGGAGCCCNNTCCCGGGAGCCNCCTGGAGGATGACCGACCGGGGCCACCCCTGCGACAGGAGCCGGACACCATGTCAGCCGAGGAACTCGAGGCCGACCTGTCCGCCGCCGGGCTCGCGGCGACCCCCCGCCAGGGCATGCCCGGAGCCGTCAGCGTCCGGACCCGCGGTTACGTGATCGACCTCGATCGGGACGGCGTCTACCAGGTGCTGCGCGAGGTCCGCCCGGACCGGCCCGAGGTCGGCTTCCTCGGCCATGACCAACACTCGGCGGCACTCTCGGCCGCCGCAGCCGCGCGCCACCTCGGCGGGAGCTACGTCGAGCAGATCGCCGCCGCGCTCGACGCTGTCGACGCCCTGCGGGCCGACGCCGCGCGCTGACCCCCCGGACACCATCGGAACCCGCCGGGCACCGCCGGCCACCGCCGGCCACCGCCGGCCACGGTGCGGTGCCGCACGCTGTCCCAGCCATCGGGCATCATGCGCCACTCCCCCGACCCGAGTGGAGCGCATGGTCCGCCTCGTGCACACCGCCGACTGGCAGCTCGGCATGCGCCGGCACTTCCTCACCGCCGGCCCGCAGGACCGGTTCAGCCAGGACCGGCTCGACGCGGTCGCCGCGACCGGCCGCCTCGCCGAGGAGGTCGGTGCCGCCTGCATCCTGGTCGCCGGCGACGTCTTCGACGACAACCAGGTCGATCGCCAGACGGTGCTGCGCGCCGTGGACGTGCTGCGCGGCTTCCCCGATCTCCCGGTCCTGCTGCTCCCCGGCAACCACGACCCGCTGGACGCCGGCAGCGTGTTCCGCCGCCCGGAGTTCCTCGATGCCTGCCCACCCCAGGTCCACGTCCTCACCGACCGCTCCCCGATCGAGGTCGCCGACGGCGTCGAGGTGGTGGGGGCGCCGTGGCCGGTGAAGCGACCGGTCCAGAACCCCGCCCTGGAGGTGCTCTCGGACCTGAGACCGACCACCGGCACCCGCATCCTGCTCGCTCACGGCGGCGTGGACGACGTCGGTGGCGACTTCGACCAGACCGGGGTGCTGCCGCTGGCGACCCTGGAAGCGGCGATCCACGACCAGCGCGTGTCCTACATCGCTCTCGGCGACCGGCACTCCGCGACCGAGGTGGGCACCACAGGACGCGTGTGGTACCCGGGAGCCCCGGAACCCACCGCCTACGTCGAGGAGGACCCCGGCAAGGCACTCGTCGTCGACGTGGGCCCCGACCGGATCGACGTCGAGCGGCGGCAGGTCGGGCGGTGGACCTTCCGGCAGCACGTGTTCGACGTGGGCGGGAGCGAGGACCTCGACTCGGTGCTGCGCTGGCTGGACGAGCCCACCGACAAGCCCCACACGATCGCCAAGCTCGCCCTGCGCGGCACGCTGAACCTCGCCGACCGCGCGCGCTTCGAGACCGCGTTCGACGATGCCGCGACGACCTACGCCGCCCTGGAATCCTGGACGCGGCACGAGGACCTCACCACCGCGCCGGATCAGGACGACCTCGACACCATGGAGGTGGGCGGGTTCGTGGCCGAGGCCGTCACGGAGCTGCGGAAGCTGGCGGCCGGATCGGGCGAGGACGCCCAGGCCGCAGGGGACGCCCTCGCGCAGCTCTACCGCACGGTGGTGCGCCGATGAGGCTGCACCGGCTGACGCTGCGCAACGTCCGCGGGGTCGAGGAGCGCACGGTGGAGCTCTCGCCGGGGCCGCCCGACAGCGGTGCCGGCGGCGATGGCGGCAGCGGTGATAGCGGCGGTGACAGCGGCAGCGGCGAGCCCCGCGGCGACACCCGCGGCGGCACCAGCGGCGACACCAGCGGCGACACCGGCGTCGTCATCGTCGAGGGTCTCAACGAGGCGGGCAAGAGCACCCTCGGCGACGCGCTGGACGTGCTGCTGACCTACAAGGACTCGAGCAAGCACGCCGATGTCCGCAGCCTGCAGAGCACGGGACGCGACGAGCCCCCGGAGATCGAGGCGGAACTGCAGGTCGGCGAGCACCGGTTCACCTACGCCAAGCGGTACCTGAAGCGCACCGGCACGACGCTGTCCATCACCGCACCCCGCGGCGACCAGCTGGACGGCGATGCGGCCCATGAGCGGGTCGAGGGGCTGCTCGCCGACCACCTCGACGTCGCCCTGTGGTCCTCCCTCAGGCTCCGCCAGGCCGAGGGGCTCGCCCAGGCCGCCCCCGGCGATGCCCGCGGCCTGGCCACCGCGCTGTCGGCGGTGAGCGACGCCAGCGCGATCGGTGACCGGGAGCTCAGCATCCTCGAACAGGTCCAGGACACCTACGAGCGGTACTTCACCGCCAAGGCAGGTACCCCCAAGCCCCTGCTGCGCGACGCCGATGCGAAGGTCGCGCAGCTGAACGAGGAGCTGGATCGCATCGACGAACGCCGCGAGCGCCTGGCAGCGGACGTCGATCGGGCCGACCGTCTGAGCCGGGCGCTGCCCGACCTGCGCACCCAGGTCGCGGAGGCTCTGACCCGGGCCGAGGAGCACGCTGCCCGCCGCGCCGAGGTGACCGCCCTGGCGCAGGAGGTCGATCGTCGGCGCGGGGTCGAGGCGCAGGCCACCACGGCGCTCGAGCAACTCACGGAGCGACGGGCGCGCCGCACCGCACTCGTCGAGGAGCTCGCCGAGGTGGAGCGTGCGCAGCGGGAGCGTGCGACGGCGCTGGCCGCGGCCGAGGCCGCCCAGGACCAGGCCCGCGAGCGGCTCGCGGAGGCCCGGGTCGCGCTGGAGGCGGCGCAGCACCGCCAGCAGGCCGCCCGGCACGCTCGCGAGCGTGCCCAGCACGACCTCGACCACCTCGCCCAGCAGGAGCGCGCCGCGGCACTGCGCACCCGGGTCGAGCGAGCCGCTGCCGCCCTCGAGCGCCGCCGGGAGGCCGAGGCCACCTGCACGGAGCTCCGCGTCGACGAGGGCCTGCTGGGCGAGCTCCGCCAGGCCCAGAGCGAGGTCACCCGCACCGAGGCGGCCCTGGACGCAGCCAGCCCACGGGTCCGCTTCACCGCNGCCCGGAGCATCCGCTTGCTGGTCGACGGGGAGCCGGTCGAGATCGCCGAGGGAGAGGAAGCCTCCTGGACCGTGCGCGACGCACTCACCCTGGACATCGCCGATCTCGGTGAGGTCGACGTCCGCGCCGGAGCTGGCAGCGAGGACGCCGGCGAGGCCCACCGCCTGGCCACCGAGCGGCTCCAGGCCGCCCTCGACCGAGGTGGTGTCGCCGACCTCCTGGCGGCCGAGCACGCGCTCCGCCGCCGCCAGGACGCCGAGCGCACCATCGGCGAGGCCGAGCGCGAACGGGAGACGGCCCTGGACGGCCAGGGGGCTGACGAACTCGAGGAGGAGCTCGACCGGCTCGAGCGTGCGGCCGATCGCTACCTCGCCGGCCGCGACGGCGACACACCACCACCCGACTCGATCCCAGCCGCGCGCGCGGTGCTCGACGCCGCCACCGCCGAGGAACGAAGGGCCGACGATGCGGTCGCCGATCCGACCGCCGAGGTGGAGACGGCCCGGGTCGCACTGGAGCGCGA
>SL_8KL_010_SEDDRAFT_10004175_pt1 | contig 11705 bp, 8 predicted proteins | sample SodLakKL_010_SED_4_FD_11160 | JGI IMG/M metagenome (IMG submission 11160) | reverse complement strand
AAAAAACCATATCCAAGAATTCAGATAACTACGACAAGCTCCAAATTTTCCAAGGAAATAGAGAAAGCTTTAAAAGATTTGGATTTTAAACCAACAAGGAGAGAAAGAGATAAAAACGGATATCTAGGAACGAGTTTTTGTTGCGAAGTCGAACTATACGGATTCGAAAATCTTGATAAATGGAAAACTAAAATAGGCTCAAATCATCCAAACAAAAACAAAAAACTCAGTGCCTCGGTGGCTTAGTGGCTAAAATCCGGCTTTGGTTCGCTAGGCCGGATAGTCGGCGCGTCCTTGGTAAGGACGAGATCGCGGGTTCAAAAGAAGGAAGCAAAACTTCCATTGTTTCCTTCGGAAACTCCCGCCCGAGGCTCCATTACAATCCACTAAGTTTCGATATCTTCTAGGAAATCGGTCTTCAGGGACGATATCATATCCTCTATCTCCGAAATAGCTTTTTCTGCAAAGTTCTCACCGACCTCTTCACCATAGTAGTTTATTCCGTTCCTCACCTTTCTGTACCTGTCGAACTTATTTGACATGCTCTTTTCTCCGAGAACTTCATCAAGGAACGAAGTTATACAAACGTGGTTATAGACCTTATAACCTCTCAGAGATATGATTGCCTGACATATCTGAAGAAGAGCTTCGTAAGCTTCGGAAAACAAAGTTGAAGCGTTGTAGTCCTTTATCTCACTCTCGAGGACATGTTTCATCCTGTTTTCAGAAGTCTTGACCAAAGAATTTGCTCTATTCTTGTCTTCCCTCGTCTCCTTGGCGTCGTTTTTCTCGAGACATTCTTCCCAGGTCATTCAAAACAACTCCCAGTAGCCGGATATGACTATACCGTTGAGAATGTTATTCAAGAGTTCCGGATTGTTTTCCTTCATGTCCTCAAGCTCTTCTTCAGTTCTAACAAACAGCTGAATTTTACTATCGATTTTCCTTTCAAAATCTTCTAAATCCACTTCTTCACTGCTCTCTGTCAGAATAAATATATCTAAGTCACTTTTACCAATATCGTCTCCCTCTGAAGCGGAGCCAAACAACACTATGAGGGGAAAGTTAAACTTCTGGTTCAAAAAGTCCACGAGTCCCGAATCCCTTGTCTTTCTTAAGTTGTACAGAACTTTCCAGTCCTTGAACTTCTGATTTCTTGAAGCCTTAAAGCGAAGATAAACCCCATCTTCTTCAGACTCAACGAAGCCTTCATCTTCAAGGTCGGTTAGATGTTTCTTTGCAGTTCTCGGAGCAACATCTATCCTGCTGGCCACCTCCCTCAAGTGGAAGGCCTCTGTGGGCTCCTCGAAAAAAAGCTCCAGTATTTTCCAACCAATTTCGTTTACTTTCGTAAACATCTGTTTATTTTTATAAACAGCAGTTTAAAAATCTTTTCCTCAAATGATGCCTTAGACTGCAATATTTGCCCAGGAAATCCTCCCGAAGCTCAGCTTCTTTAGAAACGTTAACTAATAAAAACTTCTGTACTTAGATGTATATTGAAGCTAGATGCCAAAGAAAGAAACTGGTACCCGCAGGTTCGGCTCCTTTCGGGGAGTTTTCATCCCAACGTTCTTGAGCATAGTCGGTGTGATACTGTTTCTACGTCTTGGTTACGTTGTTGGGGGTTCAGGTCTGTTAGGAACCATAGGGATAATAATACTCGCTATCTCCGTGACCCTGGCCACAGGACTTTCCATCAGTTCTATAGCCAGTAACATAAGGATAGGATCGGGTGGAGCATATTCGATAGTTACCAAAACCCTTGGTCTGGAAATAGGTGGAAGTATAGGAATCCCTCTTTATCTTGCCCAGGCCCTGTCGGTAGCATTGTATATATTCGGTTTCTCTGAAGCATGGCAGTTTATCTTTCCACAACATAGCCTGACAACAGTTGCCCTGGCGACCTTTGCTTTACTCTTCGTGATCACTTACATAAAAACAGATTTTGCAGTAAACGTACAGGCCGGGGTTTTCACTCTAATATGTGTTGCTCTGGCAGTCATATTCGTAGGAGGAAGCATGCAGATCAAAGGTCTCTCCGTTCCCTTGATAAGGAGTGGCGGGCCACCCTTCTGGACACTTTTCGCTATATTCTTCCCTGCGGCAACGGGTCTGATGTCCGGCATAGGCATGTCTGGTGAACTAACCGACCCAAAAAGACAGATACCAAAAGGTATAATGTACGGCCTTGGAATAACTACCCTCATATATCTTTCCGTGACAGTACTGCTCTCTTATACCACAACCCCGGCAGAGCTTATTGGAGAAACAATGATTCTGACCACGATCTCCTTGGTCCCCGAACTTGTTTTGATAGGTATACTGGCCGCGACCTTCTCAAGTGCATTGACTATGATAATGGCGGCACCTAGGGTTCTACAGGCCCTGGGAAAGAAATCAATACTCCCGAAGAGTGACTTCTTCGCTAAACTTTCGGAGGGCGGCGAGCCAAGGAATGCGGTACTGGTAACCGCCCTTATAATAATACCATTGCTTGTCCTGGGCAGTCTTGATTCCGTGGCACAGGTTTTAACTATGTTCTTCCTCATAACATATGCAAGCATAAACCTGTCGGTATTCCTCGAACAGCAGCTGGCCCTCAGGAGCTTCAGGCCCACGTTTCACGTACCAAAGATAGTTCCTCTTTATGGATGGCTAGCATCCTTCATCATAATGTTTCTGATAAATCCTTACGCAGGGCTGGTAGCAGTGGCCGCCGTAGTTGGAATATACATGTTACTATCAAAAAAGCCCCTGGAACACGAAGAAGGAGATGTACGTTCAGGACTTTTCCGCGCTCTTTCGGAATGGGCAACTGAAAAGACGAGGCGGCTGCCAGAATCGGCACTGCATGTCTGGAAGCCTAACATGCTCGTACCCGTCACCAGCAACAAAACCTTGGTGGGTGATTTCCCGCTGATAAAGTCCATAGCCTATCCACATGGAAGGATGACAATCCTGGGCCTCGAACTTGAAGAAGAGAAAAGCGTCCCACAGGAAGGAGAAAAGGAAGAAAAGGTCGTCAGCGATCTGGACGAAATACCCGACATGGTCAAGAAGTTCGACAAGGAAAAGATATTCGCAACCTATTCGATGGTAGAGGCGGACGACTATATAAAATCAATAATAGTTTCACTTGAGGCTATACATAGCCAGGTTTTCTGTCCAAACATACTTTTCTTACCCTACAGACCCAGCCAGCTTGACCCGGAGGACATGGAAAGAATAGTAGAAGCTGGAGAAAGAAACGACTGTGGCTTCGCCCTTCTGGACAGGGATAAAGAGGTGGGACTGGGTACAAAGGAGGACGTACATATATGGATCTCCCCCAAGGCTCTGGAAGACGATCTGTTCGAGAGAAGGTACTACGATCTTGCCCTTCTCATAGCCTACAGCATAAAGAAGAACTGGAAGGGGAAACTGTACATCTGGATGGTTGCAGAAGATGAAAACGAGGCCGCAGAGGCACAAGAATACCTCCATAGACTTGTATACGAGGCGAGATTCCCGGGGTCCACAGAAATCAAAGTCCCTGTCGGCAAGTTTGAAGACGTTTTCAAGGAAGCTCCAGAAGGTGATATCCATATAATACCGTTTGAAAAATCGGACGTGGACTCGATATCAGAAATAGACGACACGGCAGGCAAGACCTATCTGTTTGTACACGATTCCACAAAGGAAAGTGTCCTGGCCTGACTATAGTATATCAGATGTAGACTTCTATGTTCTTGTTGCTGGCCAACGCCCTGACCAGCTGCTGACCCAATTCCGAATCCTTGGTAAGCTTTATCTCACCGTTCTTACCTACAGTCGCCGTGAAGAAATACTCCTTGTCTATGTATATGTTCGCGTTATCTCCGGAATGGTCTTCGTCGAAGTTGAAAACCACGTAGGCCCCTGTCTCACCTATCTCAAAATCTATCCTCCTTCCAGTAGTCTTGGTTTTCGGTTCGACGTCTATCTTGACACCAAGCTTGTTCTCTATCTTCTCCACCGTCTTACCGTTCTTACCGATCAACTGGGGTATGTTCTCGTTGTCAACCTTCGCAACTATCCTATCATCAGACAGGAACTCAACTTCCGGTTTGTCGTCAAATCTTCTGAGCTCATCGAGTATCTGTCCCTTGGCAAGTTTCTGGATGCTCTTCTCCTCATCCTCTTCCTGAACAGGAACTACGATGTTCTCTTCTCCGTACGTGTATATCTCATACTCCAGTTCTTTCGTCTCGAAGTCTCTTATCTCTATAACCGGCCTTGCAAGATCCTGTTCCTGCATACCAGAAGGAACCTTGACCTTCATAGTGAGAGAGTATACTTTGGTTATATCTCCGGCATCTATATGGACTATGGTATCAAGAATATGTGGAATCATGCCCAGCTCGGTCCTTCCAACAAACCGCTGTACAGCATCTATCGGGTCAGAAGCATGGACAACACCTACCATTCCCGTTCCAGCAAGTCTGAGATCGGCGAAGGTTGAAAAATCGTAACCCTTCCTGACCTCGTCGTATATCGTGTAGTCGGGTCTCACCAGAAGCAGTGCATCGGCTGCATTGTCCATCCGTCCTTCAAGTTCGGTATACTGTGTTATCTCCTTAGAAACATTCAGGTCTCTCGGAGATTCCAGAGTCTTTACCACCTTTCCCTGAGAAGAGTAGAACTCGGCAAGGGACTGTGCAAAAGTAGTTTTACCACTTCCAGGGCTCCCTGCGATCAGTATTCCTTCTGCCTTATCTTCAAGCCTGTCTCTCAGCTTATTACTAACTGAGTAGTCGTCCAGAGTAAGCTTAACTACAGGTCTCACAGCAGTTATTTCCCGCTTCAGAGAAAACGGTGGTCTGGCTATCACGATCCTGTAATCACCGTACTGTACTATCTCTACACCTCTCTTCGACATCTCTATCTCTGCTTTATCCATTCTTCTTGCAAGGTCCAGAATATTGGTACTGAGCTCCTTGAGATCTTCCTTCTCCAGTTCCACATCGGATATTTCTTCGAGCCTGAAATTACCCGGAGAACCTCTTTTGGCCTTTGGCTTACATCCTTCGATGAGATGTACGCTCATGGTCTTTTCATCGAAATAGTCACCTATAAGCAGTTTGTCATCTTCCTCTTCCTGTTCTATGTAAACAACTTCGAGACCTTCTGCCTCGGCAACCTGGGACTGTACATAGTCCTCTGTATATAGAACTGCGTCCTCTTCGTCCACGTGATCCTTTATAAGTGCATCTATCCTTCCCTTGCTAGCAAGCTTTATCTCCTCTTCAGTAGGCCTCCTTCCGGTGTGTGAAATTTCTATACCCTTGTCACCGAACTCCCTGAGCCTCTTGATCTCGTCCAGACCTTCGAAACCTGTTTCTCTACCCTTGTTGGCCTGAGCCTGGAGCTCGTCGACAACTGCCTCAGGAATTATTATCTCCTTGTCGCTGAGCTCGCCTTTCTCCACCATCTCCGAAAGCTTCTGGTCTATGAGTATAGAAGTGTCTGGAACTATCTTCTTTTTAGTTTCTCTTTTGTCTGACATATGAAAACACCTTATAGGTCCAGTATCTGGGAGAAGGGGCCACGTGTATAGTTAACATAAACCTTTATAAGGCTTTCGGTGACCGCAACAAATTAAAACACCGACGTAAAAGAATAAAGCGATGGTTAACTATCAAGAAGTGGTCGACGAGGGAAAGAAAGTCAAAGTCTGGGAAAGAGGCATAGTCGTAGAGCACGAAGATAAATACTACTGGGTAGACACGGAAAAGGGAACAATAGTAATGGAAGGGGATTTTATCTAACTTCAAAATTCTCCGATCCTACTTAATCTTCGTAACGTCACCCACTGTAAGATCCTGATTACTGTCTCTCTTCAGCTCACCGGAGCTGACATCAAACTCCTCAAAGAGGTCAACCTCAAGCTCTCTCTGCAGCTTCTTGGAAAGGTCCTTATCGGGCCTGAGTTCCTCGTTCTCTACTCTCCTTATGACTGATTCCTTTTCCGATAGGTTTGCAGCAAGGTCCTCCATAGTAAGACCTTCACTTTCCCTTGCCTTTCTGACGAGACGTCCATAGTCACGTCTTAGAATCCTTTCCGCTTTTAGATTTATCGACGAATTCAAACCGCTGCGTTTGTTTTTTACGATCTTTTTTCTTACATCCTTTTTTTCGGAAAGATCCGACTTCACGTCTCCTAGAGAAGAACAGTTTTCACATACTGCCATTTCAGTTCCCTCCAGTTCGACCGTCTTAGAAACACCGGAAGATCCGCATACCTCACATTCCAAGAAAAATCACCTTCAACATCTTTTCCAGAATCACGGGTTTAGAATACAAGAAAATCCTTTTTATGTTGGTTTCCCTTTTCCCACAAGTAGAAGTTGTAAAAACTAATTTAAATAATTTTATACTGAAGGGATAGATCCGTCGAAGCATTCGGATTTCATAGATTTATTACCTTTCGGTAATTTCAAAGTATAAATTCTTTAGGGTTAAATAAATTATTGTGTTTGTGGCCATCTGAAGGCGGGTGGAAAGAACAAAAGCTTCGGGCTAATGATGGTCACGGGATGTGGTAAAACATGACTGATAATTCGGATGAGTTGAAAGATCTTGAAGATGCGATCGAAAAAAAAATTAACAAATTACAAGAGTGGAGATTACAGATTCACTGTGGACCAATTAGAAGATAAAGAAAATTACAAAAATTTGGTAAATGAAGTAGATGAAGGCGAGGAAATACTGGATAAATATAAACAACTTTCCGAGGAAGATATTGACAAGGACCTTGAGGAGAAGGCCGGTAAGCTGTGCAAAGTACTCAGGAAGCATGAAACTAAACTTTTCTCCAGAGGTGCTAGAGATTCGTACTTTAATAAAGATCCGCAGAAATTGGATAAGGATTTGAAAAATGTTGCGTATTCAAAGGGTATACTTGTCGGTGATATGATAGGTGCCGAGGATCCCGATGAAGCCTACAATATCTATAATGACTGGCAAAAGAAGGCAGGTCACAGCTCCACAGGCCTGGAACTTGGTCTGTTTAGATTGGCCAGGGAAGTAAAGGTGGACGATGACCTAAAGAGCTACATAAGTGGCAACAAAATTATAGACGACCTATCAGAATATTATGGCGATGGTGTAGATTTAGATATAGGAAACAAAAGGGATATGCAGTTCTACTTTAAATGCTGTGAGGAGTTTGTAAAGGACTTCGAAGAGCTCTACATGGAACCTTACTCTGATAAAGAGAAGAAAGAGAAATCCAAGGAATCTACCATCGAAAGATTAAAGAAAGGTTTCACGGATCCAGGTCATCTGACACCAAAGGAGAGGGCAGTTCAAACGGGTGTTGTAGTAGCTGGACTTGCCCTGGGTACAGCCTATGGTAGTATCGCCCTTAGTGATGAGTGGGAGTTTGGAGGTTCGCCCTTCACTACGGCCGTTCGGAGGATTCCACTCGAAGCAGATATCACCGAAGCAGATCTTGAGGGAAGCATAGCAGGTAACTTTACAACAGAAGATCAGCAGGTGAATATGAGTTTGTTGGATGCACATGGACTTATTGACCCAGGTACGCAGGACGTAAACGGTACGATTTCTGGCGGTAGAATGCCTATCTTGATGGACGAGAGCAACGAGACCGTGTACATACCTGAAAGAGAACTGGAGGCCTTCTTCAACGGTACGCAGGAATACAGGGGTGGAGAAGAGGTTCCAATCGAAGGAAATATAACAGGAAACTTAAGTGCGACCAATGCTACTCTTGAGATCGATGAAAGAACGGGGAACATAACTTTCAGGGACCAGGATATGGAGTTTACACTTGACCCGGAAAAGTATGGAATTGACATCAAGGGAGGAAACATATCTTCGGACTATTTCAGCATGGAGGTCGAGGACTTCCTGGCAAACTTGAACGCTAGCCTCGCAGAGAACTCAAGAATAGAAGGACATGTTGAGGAAGAAAAGGACATCCTCTGGGACAACACACTACTTCCCTTTACCCTGGGTTTACTTGGTGGTTACGCTGGTCAGAAGGCCTACGATGGGATAACCGATAGGATCGATGAAAACAAAGACAATGACAAGGGACAGGGGGGCCTTGAAGCCCAAGCCAGAATGAAGCAATATGCCAGTAAAACAAGAGAAGATAAAGATACCTGGTACAAGTGAGTTTTGAATTGATTCTTGGATATTGGGCCGCCGAGATAAAAGAATAGGTTTACGTGGGGGCGTATAAAAGATGCAGATAGAGGATCTTAATAATAAAATTTGGCTGATTTCTTTAGCCGTATTTCTTTTAACCGTTTCTTCAATTGTATTTTTTTCCACAGGTGTACGTGGCGAAACAGAGACAAGCAGTGTAGGTCTAATTAAAGTTGTCGAGGCGAATGGAACTGTAGAGGATGTAGAAGGCGAGCCCAGGGAGGATGTGGAGGTAGTTCTGAACGAATCAGGCAAAGACGATGACTGTGGCTTGATTACAACTGACACGGTGACACAGACCGATGGCAGTGGCTTCTGGAAGTTCGAGGACTTGGACGTCCACATATATGGAGACTACTGCTACTTGGATCTTGAGATGGACGATGGTGATGATTTTCAGGAGGATTACCGGGTAAAGCTCTCGGACGACGACGATCTTGTTCCTAATTGTGATGTTTGGTGGAATGAGGACGACGGGGGCTATGATTCAACCTGTATATGGGAGTCAAACTTTGAGGTCGAGATAAATCACGAGGATTCAGACAGTGAAGTGATAGAAGGCGAGGAACTAGACATATACAGTACTATAGAGAATACGGGGAGTATAGGGGATAAACAAAAGGTTGTGCTTCGCCATGACCACGATGAAAAGGATTACGTAACAGTTAATTTAGATGGAGTAGATGTGGACGGGGAACATACTTACGAAGGAAAACTCACATGGGGAACTGAGATAGGCGATGCCGGGGATTACGTTTTGGAGGTTGCAAGCAACGATGATGAAGATCAAATAAATACCGAGGTAGGTCTCTCAGATTACACCCTCCAAATAAACATAGATGGTGAAGGTGAGGAGTTGAGCCACGGTGAAGGTACACATACCTTCAAGAGGACTGAAACCGTTACGCTGGAAGCTAGCCCTGATCCAGACTGGGTATTTGTGGAGTGGTTAGGATACGAAGAATCTGAAGAAGAGATTGTGAGTTTTGACATGCCGTCTGAGAATGTGGAGATGACGGCTGTTTTTGAAAGAGAGGATCGTGTTCTAACAGTAGATTCTACCGAGGGAGGTGAAGTTTTACAGCCCGGTGAAGGAACCTTTGAGTACAAACACGGAGATGTCGTGGATCTCGAAGCTGTGGAGGATCAAGGCTACCACTTCGTGGAGTGGACAGGAGATGTGGGAAATATAGAGGATACAAGTTCACCCAGTACGGAAATAACGATGGAGGACGACTATTCTATAACTGCTGAGTTTGCTGCAGAGGAGTACGAGCTTACGGTAAACGTAGAAGGAGAAGGTGAGGAGCTGAACTATGGAGAAGGAACACATACTTTTGAGTACGGAGAAACCGTTGAACTGGAGGCTTCTTCCGACGATGGTTGGTATTTTGCGGAATGGACCGGTTACGTAGATTCCGATGACAAGGTCGTCAGCTTTGATATGCCTGCGGAAGATATGGAGATGACGGCTGTTTTTGAAAGAGAGGATCGTGTTCTAACAGTAGATTCTACCGAAGGTGGAAATGTTGTACAGCCCGGTGAAGGAACCTTTGAGTACAAACACGGGGATGTCGTGGATCTCGAAGCTGTGGAAGATCAAGGTTACCACTTCGTGGAGTGGACAGGAGACACAGAAAACATAGAGGACCCAGGATCGGCAGTTACAACAGTCACAATGGAGGACGACTATTCTATAACTGCTGAGTTTGCTGCAGAGGAGTACGAGCTCACGGTAAACGTGGAAGGTGAAGGTGAGGAGCTGAACTATGGAGAAGGTACGCACACAATCAACTATGGTGAAAACGTTTTGATTGAAGCAAGCCCAGACGAAGGATGGTATTTTGCGGAATGGACGGGTTACATAGACTCGACTGAAGAAGTAGTCTCGTTTACAATGCCGGCCGAAGATGCGGAGGTGACGGCATGGTTTGGTTCCTACGGTGTCGAGGTTGAAGCACCTGCAGATGACGAAGTTATCGAAGCAGGCGAATACAAGTACAACTTCACGGTCAAGAACACGGGTGATATGGAAGATACATACAACATAACCATAAGTGAAGAAGGTAGCTGGCTTGTAGATACAAGTGAAATAATTCTGGCTTCAGGTGAGAAGAAAAACGTAACTGCAACTCTCAAGATACCAGGTGAAGATATAACCGAAGAAAACACCGTAACTCTTACTGCTACAAGCCAAAATGATAACACGGTCTGGGATTCAGACTCGTTCACAGTCTACTTCAAAGAACACTACGAAGTGGAGGTCGTTGCTCCAGAGGACAAAGTAGAATCAGAGCCCGGTAACTACACATACAACTTCACTGTAAGAAATGAGGGCAACAGAGAGGACACATATAGCTTGTCTGTCGATGACACAGAAGAGTGGAGCCCGAGAGTTACGGATTCTGTAACAATTGGACCATGGGAAAACAAAACGCTTGGGGTAAATCTAACAGTTCCCGACGCAAAGGGAATAACAAACATGATAAATCTCACCGCAACAAGTGATAATGCAAGCGACTGGGATACTTTTAATGTGACCCACGAAGCCATCATTTATAGCTTAGAGCTGCTGGAAACCATTGGGAATGGAACAGTTTACTTAAACGGCGAAGAAATCGAGACGCCCGACGAAGAAAAGTTCGAAGAAGGGATGGTAATTGAGCTAAATTCAACACCAGACGAAGACTGGGACTTCAGTCACTGGATGGGAGACTACCCCGGAGGAGGCCAACTCAACGACACTATAAACATAACAATGGACGAAAACAAGACGCTTAGAGCTTACTTTCAAGACGTTAACGAAACCATTGATCACAGTCTTACATTAAACTCCACGGGCGGTGGAGAGGTTGTTGAACCTGGAGAAGGTACATTTCCATACAATCACGGAGAGTTGGTTCCATTGGAAGCATCCCCGAAAGATTGTTGGTTATTCAGTGAATGGATAGGAGATATAATGGACCATTACCATGGAAACGAAACGGAGGTAACCGTTCTGATGAACGAGAACAAGATCATAACTGCCAACTTCACAGAATCGCCTGAATGTTACACGCTCACTATACAGACAGAGGGACAGGGTACAACGGATCCAGAACCAGGTGAATATAGAATCCTGGCCACGGAAGATGTAGAGATAGAAGCTATTCCAGACAGCGGATGGTACTTTTCTGAATGGACAGGTGACTATGAGGGAACTGATTCTGTTATAACGGTAACCATGGATTCCGACAAGGTGATTACTGCAAACTTCTATGAAGAGGTGGACCCACGAGGCCACGCAGGAGACGCATACCATCACCAACGATTGTATTCAGACCCGAAGCAGATGCAGGCGAAGACATTGAAGGCTACGTATCCGAAGATACAAACTTCTCAGGAACGGGCAACATTGAGAAAGGAAGCATAGCAGCTTACAGGTGGGACTTCTACGGTGACGGCGTCTGGAACTACGAAAGCGAGAAGGATGGTAATGCTACACACGTCTACAACGAATCAGGGGTCTA
>SL_8KL_010_SEDDRAFT_10004174_pt1 | contig 11712 bp, 10 predicted proteins | sample SodLakKL_010_SED_4_FD_11160 | JGI IMG/M metagenome (IMG submission 11160) | reverse complement strand
TGAAAAAAGCAGGTAAAGATTACCGGGAGATAAATGAACTATTAGAACCAGCTAACAAACTTATAGATGACAGTTTTTTCTGGGCTAATCAAAGTGAAGGTTTTGCTTACTTTATCTCCCCGGGATATACCAGGTACTACCGGTTGCCTGTACAGTTTGATGAATTATCGGTGACCAGAGAGGTTTTTCATATTAAGCCGCTGCTTTCTTTGATTTCTACGGATGGACAGTTTTATGTTCTCGCAATAAGTCAGCAGGATGCCCGCTTGCTGCGGGGAACAAACCACCGGGCCGAAGAAATTGATTTAAGTGACCTGTTAGAGAAGTTTGAAGAGAAATTTGCCACAGAACTGCCTGATCAGTCTTTGCAGTTTCATACCAGGGCTCCGGCTGAAGGTGGTGTCCGGTCAGCAATATATTTTGGGCACGGCGGGGACATAGACAGTATCCAAAAAGAAAGGATTCTTAAGTATTTTCGCTTCATTGATCATGAAATAAAAGACAAGCTTGGTGAATATAACGCGCCTCTCATTCTGGCCGGAGTGGATCACTTATTTTCAGTATACAGGGAAGCCAGCAAATATCCACTTCTTTTTGAAGAAGGGATAAAAGGTAATCCTGAAAATATGAGTATTCAGGAATTACACAGCAAAGCCTTGGAAATCGTCAAACCCTACTTTCAAAAAAGGCAGGAAGAAATAAAGGGGCTCTATTATGAATTAACAGGAACAGGCAAAACATCTGATCGCATTATGGAAATAGTGCCGGCATCATTCCATGGCCGGGTAAGTGATCTGTTTGTTCCGCTCGGTGTTCAGCAGTGGGGGAATTACTACCCTGAAAATGATCAAGTCGAGCTAAGCGATAGGCCGGGGACAGGAAGTGAAGATTTAGTTGATCTGGCGGCGGCTGAAACAATCCTCAACAACGGGAATGTCTATGCTGTGGAAAGGGAACAAATGCCATCTAATGGGATTGCTGCTGCCGTGTTTCGTTGGTAATCTTTATTGTTGTTGACATTAACCGCTGCGACGATTATATTTTTTTAAATAAAATTATGTTTTATTGAAGGAATACATGGGGTAAACCAAGAAAGCTGTCGAGTGGATCAATGTTAAGGTCCAATATATATTCAGGAGGTTTTACGTTAATGAGTGTTTTTGAGAAAGCGAAAGAATTGGGCAATGAAATCCGCGAAACTGAGGAGTATACGGAACTCGAACGAACCAGTAAAAATGTTCAAGAAAATCCTGACGCCAATCAAATGATTGAACAAATTCAGGAAGTTCAGCAGAAGATTCAATTTGCCCAGCAGTCGGGGGTTCAGCCCAGCCAAGAACAGGTTCAGGAGTTTAATGACATGAAAACTAAGATGGATGCTAACCTGACTATCCAGGCTTATGCTAAAGCCCAGGAATCCTTTAACCAGCTGATGCAGGATGTTAACAATTCGATCAGTGAAGGGATTAGCCCGAGTGAAGGTAATGAAGAGTAAACAGGGAGCAATGTCTAAGAATATTGCAGTTTTTCAAGACTCCTATTCTTTTTTTTGAACCTTTTTTATCCTTGAAAGTAGTATAGCACCCGTCCTTTAAAAAATTATGGATATTGGAGCTATAAGGTCAAGCTTCGCCCATTAGCACTGCATTTCTAAGGTTCTATTCTGAGCTGTTTTTACTAAACTATTATCGTGCTTTACTATAATAGTTAACCCATAAGTTAGGGCAGTTGCAATTATGGAAACCTGGTTTTATGCCTGTTGAACCGCAAGAAAGCAGTGCTTATGGGGAAGTGCTGATTGTTTTACACCACACCCAGATACAGGGTATCTGATCCCGCTGAGCGCCTCTATAGTAATGATGCCTCTATAATACTTCCTCTGTTTTTAAAACAACTTGTTCCTTCTGAGAATTTATGTCTGTTTGCCAAATTTGATAACATTAAAATAAAGGAGCAGTGAAGGTAGTGAAGCCTGTATTTAACCTGGGCGGTATTTCTGTGCTAACCTACATCGTGGTTATGGCACTGGCAATTTTAATCGCTGTTGTACTGATCAGGTATTACGAGATTCCTGTTTTAAAAGCCAGGGGGCAAGTTCATCCAAACATTGTAAAATACAATGGCGAAGTCCTGCTGGTTGCTATTATATTCACTGTTATTGGAGCCCGCCTCGGTTATGTTCTGGTTAACTGGCATCTGTACACTGATGATTTGCTCAGGATCCTAGCTTTGTGGAGAGGCGGACTCGCTTATCATGGAGCATTGGTTTCTGCTCTGCTGGCAGTGGCTCTGCATGCTTTTTTTCGCAGGATGCCTTTGGGGCGGCTCCTTGACCTGGGCATCCCTTATATTGCCCTGGCTTACGGGATCGGCCGGTTGGGTTGTTTCTTAAATGGATGCTGTTACGGGCAGGCCACAGATCTACCCTGGGGGGTGGCTTTTCAGGCTGTCGATTCGTTAACACGCCATCCCACCCAGCTTTATGCCGCAGCAGCAGCCGTGATTATATTTCTGGTTTTGATCAGATTAAACCGAAGGGAATGGGTGCAGCAGTCAACGGGGGGAGGTTTCACCTTTGCCTGGTTTTTAATCCTACATGGATTTTACCGATTTATAAACGAGTTTTACCGGGTCAGCGAAGAATGGATCGGCCCGATTACAATGGCCCAGGTGGTTTCATTAGTAATAATCCTGGGAGGCGCTGCTATAATTATAGTTCGGAAAAATGTGATTGGAGGGCAAAGAGATGCATAAAAAGGCACTTCTCATTCTTGCAGCGGTTATCATCATGGGGGTAACCCTTTTGTTTGTTGATTTTGAGCATGAAGTTTTTCCCCAGCATCTGACAATGACCTGGGGAATTCCCGAAGAGGTTACCGCTTATGAGGATTTGCCAAGAGAGCCGCAAGGGGAGAAAATAGAAATGGTTGAAGAAGGAGTTCTGCAGGTGAACTGGCAGGTTGGTGGAAGCTACATTCTCCCGATTAGTTCGACTTCAGATCAAGCAGTAGAAGGGATAAGATATCTGGGCAGCGGGATCCCTGATCATTTGGAATTGTTATGGCTTGATCCACGGGAAAAAAAATGGTATCCAATAGATCTGATCCCCGAAGATAGAGTAAAGGTAATTATTGATGATGAAAATGGACACTTTACTGTTGATTTTGGCCCACCGGAGGGTGCCGATTTTGGAAAAGATACGACCCGCCTGATCTGGTTTATGATAACTCCTACAGAAGCGGAAAAATTTGAATTTGAAATTTTCGGTTACCAGGCGGAAGAAGATGACCACAACCTGGTTCGTGTCTCGAATGTCTTGACACTGCAGGCCGAAATAGAGCAGTAAACTGCTAGAATGCCTGCTAAGTTTTTAGATTTGGAAATATGATTTGGAATTTGGAACTTCACTCTTGACAAGCCTGATTATGTGTGGTAGAAATAATTTAATTCAATATTGATAAATGCTTAGATTGGGAAGAGTAAGTATAACCGAGGTGTTTCAGCGAGCCGGCGGCAGTGGAAGGTCGGTACATACAGTTATACCGAATGGGCCCGGGAGCAGCGGACCAAACGCAGACACTACTGCCAGTAGGCTTCGCCGGAAACCTCAACCGTAACAATGAGGGGGGTATCGGTTCGGTTGCACCAGACGAACCCGTACCTTCAAAGAGTGGATTCCACATTGAAATTGGCCTGAACGGCCCTGTGGATCTTAACACGGGTGGCACCGCGGAAGTTAACCTTTCGTCCCAGTAGGGATGGAAGGTTTTTTGGTTTTAGCGGAGCTTAAAAATCCGTAGAGATTTCGGTCAATGATGAGATCTAACTAAGGTGGTACCGCGGAAGCAAAGCCTTTCGCCCTTAGCCAGGGGTGGAAGGCTTATTTTTATTATTTTTTATTAGGAGGAAGATAATATTGATTACGACAGCTTGTTGTTACCCTTCAAGAGATGAATTTGTAGCACTATCAGAAGATTATAACCTTATACCGGTTTATCGTGAAGTGGTTGCCGATATGGAAACCCCGGTTTCTGTTTACCGTAAAGTGTTTAGGGAAGGTTATTCATGTTTGTTAGAAAGTGTTGAAGGCAGCGCTAAATTGTCCCGCTATTCATTTATTGCAGGGGACCCGTTTTTGATCTTAAAGGTGGTCGGGAAAGAAATAGAACTAACATCTGATCATCAAACAGTGGTTAAAAAGGATAATCTATTCTCCGTTTTGCGCCAAATAATGGGCAGATATAAAGCGGCAAGTATTCCTGGTTTACCGCGCTTTTTCGGAGGGGCGGTTGGCTATATCGGTTATGATACGGTGCGTTTTATAGAAGATTTGCCGGATGAATTGCCCGATGATCTTGGAGTAGCGGATACTTTTTTGATTTTCCCGGAAAGTGTCATTGTTTTTGATCATTATAGCTCTAAACTTCAAATAATCATTAATGTGCGTGTAGAAGGCGATTCCGAAGGTTCTTACGCAAAAGCAACAGAGAAAATTGAACAGATTATTGCCTCTATCCGCAAAAGCAGCCCTGATAACTCCGGCCAGAATCGGGTCCAGTCTTCTAACACGAAAGTTCCTCCAATTAAAAGCAGCTTTTCCAGGGAAGAGTTTTCAAGCAGTGTAGAAAAGATTAAGGATTATATATACGCTGGTGATATTCTCCAGACTGTTTTATCTCAAAGGTTTGAAAAAGAAGTGAATGCTGATCCTTTCGATGTTTACCGGGCTTTGCGTGTTATAAATCCTTCTCCCTACATGTATTACCTGGATTGTGGTGAGGTCAGGATAGCCGGGGCTTCCCCGGAAATGCTGGTCCGCCTTGAAGACGGAGTGATTGAAAACAGGCCGATAGCCGGCACCAGGCCGCGGGGGGAAACAGCGGAAGCTGATCACCGGTTTGAAGAAGAACTGACGGCTGATCCTAAAGAAAGGGCGGAACATGTCATGCTGGTTGATCTGGGCCGCAATGATTTAGGCAGGGTTTCGAAATACGGAAGCGTAGAAGTTCCTGTTTTTATGGCCTGTGAGAGATATTCCCATGTTATGCACCTGGTATCTGAAGTTAAAGGGGTAATCAGGGATGACTTAGACGCTTTTGATGCTCTGGCAGCAGGGTTTCCGGCCGGTACTGTTTCAGGAGCGCCAAAGGTAAGGGCGATGGAGATAATTGATGAGCTTGAGCCAACCAGGCGTGGGCCTTATGCCGGCGCGGTAGGGTATTTTTCTTTCCTTGGGGATATGGATACCTGTATTACGATTAGGACGATCGTTTTTGCCAACGGTAAAGCTTACGCTCAAGCTGGAGCTGGAATCGTTGCTGATTCACAGCCTGAAAACGAATTTGAAGAAACGGTCAACAAGGCAAAAGTATTGATGGCGGCGATAAAATCTGCAGAGGAGGGGTTATTATGATCCTGGTTATCGATAATTATGATTCTTTTACCTACAACCTTGTCCAGTATCTTGGGGAACTTTCCGAAAAGATCAGAGAACAAAAAAGTAATACCGGAAAGGTCAATATAAAAGGTGGGCCTGGGCAGGGGGCAGTGACAGGGATCAAGACAGAGGTTTTTCGTAACGATGCAATTACCTTTGAAGAGATTGAAAAACTTGCCCCGGAGAAAATCGTTTTATCTCCGGGCCCGGGAAATCCAGATGGGGCAGGAATCTGTTTAGAAATAGTTAGGGGTCAGGGTAGCAAAATCCCGCTGCTCGGGGTCTGCCTCGGGCACCAGGTGATTGGTCAGGCTTTTGGAGGTGAAATTATCTCAGCAAAAAAGCTTATGCACGGCAAGGTTTCTGAAATTAGCCATGATGGGTGCGGGATTTTCAGTGGTTTGGAAAACCCTTTCATAGCAGCTCGTTATCACTCCCTGGCCATCGATCCCAAGCAAATACCAGGGTCGCTCCAGGTTACAGCAACTGCTGAAGATGGAGAAGTGATGGGCTTGAAACACAGGGAATATCCTTTTTGGGGTATCCAGTTTCACCCTGAATCCATACTGACTGGCAGTGGAAAGCTGATTCTTGAAAATTTTTTGAGAGGAGAGGATAAAGATGATGACCATTATAGAAACAATTGCCTCTGTGGTTGAGAGAAATAATCTCGAGGAAAACGAAGCCTATGAGTCAATGCGTTCAATTATGAGCGGTCAGGTCAGCGATGCTCAAATAGCCGGGCTGATTACAGCGCTCCACATGAAAGGAGAGACCGGAGAAGAAATCACCGGTTTTGCCAGGGCGATCCGGGAAAAAGCATTAAAAGTAAATTCACTGACCGGTGTCCTGGTCGATACTTGTGGGACAGGTGGTGATATGTCGGGAACTTTTAATATCTCTACAACCGCGGCTTTTGTAGTTGCTGCCTGCGGTTTACCGGTTGCCAAGCATGGTAATCGTTCGGTATCGAGCAAAAGCGGCAGTGCGGATGTTTTGGAAAAGCTGGGCATTAATATAAATCTTTCACCCGCCGGTGTTACGGAGTGTATTAATCAAACGGGAATCGGCTTCCTGTTTGCCCCGGCTCATCATCAGGCCATGAAGTATGCAGCCCGGGCCAGGAAAGAAGTCGGGATCAGGACTGTCTTTAACCTGCTTGGGCCGCTTGTCAATCCTGCCGGGGCAGTGGTTCAAATCATGGGTGTTTATGACCCCGCCCTTACTAGGCCTCTTGCGGAGGTTCTGGTCAGGCTGGGCGCAAAAGCGGCCATGGTCGTGCACGGAGCAGGCGGTCTGGATGAAATTTCCACTCTCGGTCTGACCAGGATTACAGAAATCAGGGCAGGTAAATCCGAAACTTACGATTTTGATCCCGCTAAATTTGGAATTGCGGAAGCAGTTTCGGAGGATCTGCGAGGCGGGGATCCCGGTGAAAATGCAGTTATTTTGAGGCGGATCCTGCAGGGAGAGCCTGGTCCAAAGCAGGATGTAGTAGTGCTCAATGCTGCAGCTGCCTTGTATGCCGGCGGCAAGGCGCAGGGTTTTGGGGAAGCAATCATCCAGGCCCGGGAGGCGATCTGTTCCGGTGAGGCATTAAGCAAGCTTGAATTAATGCGGGAGTTTACTAACCGTTTTGATGGAGAGGGGGCCGGGGCGGATAAACAATCAACGACCGCCTGAATAAAATGTTTCTTGATCAGATTGTCCAACATAAAAAAGAAGATCTGGCCCGGGCAGAACAAGCCCTTCCGCTTGATCATATTATTAAAAAATTACCTGCTGCTCACCCACCGGGAAATTTTCGGGGAAGCCTCGCTGATAACATTGAGGGGGTGAGCGTTATTGCTGAAATCAAACACGCTTCACCCTTAAAAGGAGTGCTTTGCGTAGACTTTGATCCACAAAAGCTGGCTGCAGCTTACCAGGCAGGCGGTGCAAAAGCAATTTCAGTGATTACAGAAGAACGCTACTTTAAAGGGTCCGCAGAATATATTGCCCTTGCAAAAAAATCAACGGGTTGTCCAGTATTGAGGAAAGATTTTATAGTGAGCGCTTACCAGGTCTATGAATCAAAATTGATTGGCGCTGATGCTATCTTGTTGATTGCATCGATACTGGATGACAGAACACTTAGTGCGTTGATCGGGCTTGCGAATGAGCTCAGCATTGATGCCCTGGTTGAGGTGCATGATCGCCCTGAATTGAAACGGGCCTTATTTGCAGGAGCTAATATAATCGGGGTTAATAACCGGAATTTGAAGACCTTTCAGGTAGATCTTTCAACAACTTTAAAGCTTGCAGGCGAAATACCTGCAGAAGTGCTGCTGGTCAGCGAGAGCGGCATATCAACCCGGGAGGATATGGTAATACTTGGAAAAGCGGGGGTAAAAGCTGTGTTAATTGGTGAGACCCTGGTGCGCTCGCCTGATCCGGAAATTAAGCTGAAAGAGCTGCTCGGTTTAGAGTGCAATAAGAGTTGACATAAAATACTAAAAGCGGATAAAGAAAGGATTGATGAGTTGTGTGGATCAAAATATGCGGACTTACCAATCTAGATGCTGCCCTTGCTTGTGCTGAAGAAGGAGCTGATGCTGTAGGGTTTGTCTTTGCAGAAAGCAGGAGGAAAATTAGTGTCGAGAAGGCTAAACAGATCATCAGGGCTATGCCCGGGGAGCTCCAAAAAGTAGGTGTGTTTGTTGATGCTTCACTGGAAAAGGTCGAGGCAATACAACGCTACCTCGAGCTTGACCTCGTCCAGCTTCACGGACATGAAAGTCCGCAGTACTGTTTTCAATTGCCGGTCAAGGTCATCAAAGCTTTTCAAATAGCAAAACCCGGTGATTTAAACGCAGTAAATGATTATGATGGGGCAATCCGAGCCTGTCTGCTAGATTCGAAGATACCAGGGGCGAATGGCGGCACAGGGCAATCTTGGAACTGGAAAACTTTTAATCCGGCTTTTTTAAAAACCGCTGCGGAGAGCTCTTGCTTTATAAATGACCAACAGATTGATCAAAAAATGAAAGTTATCGTGGCCGGGGGGCTTAATCCATATAATGTAACATCTGCAATACAGGCAATTAAACCAGATGGGATTGATGTAAGCTCAGGAGTAGAGATGCAGGGCAGCAAAGATCGTAAACTAATCAGACAGTTTATCGAAACTGTGCGGAGGTGGGAGCAAAGTGAGTATAAAAGAGAATACGCTTGAAAGAAAAAAAATCGGATATTTTGGTAATTTTGGAGGGCGTTTTGTTCCGGAAACTTTAATGACTGCTTTGAAAGAGTTAGAGGAAGGTTACGAATCGTGCAAAGCTGATCCGAAATTCTGGGAAGAGCTTGATCATTATCTTAAAAATTATTGCGGCCGGCCGAACCCCCTTTCTTTTGCCGGGAGATTGACCAAGCGTCTCGGTGGCGCAAAAATTTATCTTAAACGTGAGGATCTGAATCATACCGGCGCTCATAAAATTAACAACACTCTTGGCCAGGTGCTGTTAGCTAAAGAAATGGGCAAAAAGCGCATTGTTGCTGAAACTGGGGCTGGTCAGCATGGGGTGGCTACAGCGACTGTTGCGACAATGTTTGGATTTGAGTGTACGGTATACATGGGTGAAGAAGATATGCGGCGCCAGGAATTGAATGTGTTTCGGATGAAACTTTTGGGTGCAAAGGTGATCCCGGTTACTTCCGGCAGCAAAACTCTCAAAGATGCCACGAATGAGGCTATGCGTGACTGGGTGGCTAACCTGGATCAAACCCATTACATCATCGGTTCAGTCGTCGGTCCTCATCCATACCCGGCTATGGTCCGTGACTTTCAGACGGTGATAGGCAGAGAGACAAGAGAGCAAATATTTAAGCAGGAAGGTCAGCTTCCGGATTACCTGGTGGCCTGTGTTGGTGGGGGTAGTAATGCTATTGGTTTTTTCCATCCATTTCTAAATGACCAGGCAGTCCGTATGATCGGAGTAGAGGCAGCAGGAGAGGGGTTGGATTCGGGCAGGCATGCTGCAACCTTGACCGGAGGTAGTCCAGGGGTTTTGCATGGGAGCCTTAGTTATTTGCTGCAGGATTCAAACGGACAGGTAACGCCGGCTCACTCTGTTTCAGCAGGCCTTGATTATCCCGGGGTAGGTCCGGAGCACGCTCAACTAAAAGACAGCGGGCGGGTATGCTACGCGTCAGTTACAGACTCGGAAGCCTTAAAGGCATTTGCCCTCTTAACTGAGTGTGAAGGAATTATTCCTGCCTTGGAAAGCGCTCATGCCCTGGCTTATTTGGAAAAGCTTATTTCCGGCACCTCTGCAGATCAAACTGTTGTAGTTTGTCTCTCTGGTCGTGGTGATAAAGATGTGGATGTGGTTTCTAAGCTTTGTCAAATTAGGGGGTTGGAAAATGAACAGGATTGATCAAACCTTTGCACAATTAAAACAGTCTGGAAGAAAAGGCGTTATTGCTTATCTCACAGCTGGTGACCCGGATTTGGAGGTTACAGGTGAGCTGGTCAGGGAAATGGCTCACAGCGGTGCCGATATGATTGAACTCGGCGTGCCTTTTTCGGATCCTGTTGCTGATGGACCGGTAATCCAAGCTGCCTCGGAGCGTGCTTTGCGGAACGGAGTTAGCCTTAAAGAGGTGCTTGTTTTAGCGAAGGACTTGTGTGCGGATACAGGGGTCCCTCTGCTCATAATGACCTACTATAATCCTGTATTTNCATATGGCATAGAAGAATTCGTAGAAGATGCTGTAAAGAGTGGTATTGATGGAGTGATTGTCCCTGATCTGCCCCTGGAGGAATGTGGGGAACTAGCCCGGGCTTTAGAAACGGCAGGCATCCACTATATTTATTTGCTGTCTCCCACCAGTTCTGCAGAACGAATTGCAAAAACCGTTCAACAAGCCAGTGGTTTTATCTACTGTGTTTCAGTTGCAGGAGTCACGGGGTCAAGAGGTGATATCCCTCAATCAGGCCGGGACTTGCTGGCCCGGGTCCGGCAGTTAACTGCCCTGCCCCTGGCCCTTGGTTTTGGTATTTCCAGTCCTGAGCAGGCCAATTCATTGGGCGAAGATGGTGATGCAGTCATTATCGGCAGTGCCATCGTGAAGTTAATCGAAAAAGGGGGAACCAAAGAAGTTATAACTGACAGGGTCAGGGGCTTCTTCCAACCGCGATCGAACATAGTATAGTGACATACTCCCACCACCTAATGGGTGGGGCTTCATGGGACGGGTGGTGGCTGCCGGTGTAATTGCCAAACTATCCCCGTTTGCCCGACTTTACTTTTTAATCTACCGCTGGCAGCAAATGATTGGAACTAAAAAGATAGCGATAACTGCAGGATGTTTTGATTGTTTTGGAATATGATCAATATTTCTGCTATACTCATGGTGGTTAGGTCTTTATAACCAGCAGTGAGGTGGGAGATGAGCTCAGCAATACAGGAAGCCAGGGAAGACGTTATTCAGGCCGGGAAACAGCTTGTTAAAAAAGGTTTGATTGCCCGGACCTGGGGCAATGTCAGTTGCCGGATCAGCGCATCGGAGTTTGTAATTACCCCCAGTGGGATAGGCTATGAAAACCTCAAACCGGAAGAGATCGTTATTGTAAATATTGAGGACTGCGGCTACACTGGTGATGTGGAGCCTTCGTCAGAAAAGGGAGTTCATGCCGAAGTTTATAAGCAGCGTCCCGATGTTAACTTTGTAATTCATACGCATCAGCCCTGTGCTTCAGCGGTCAGCACCCTTAAAACAAATATTGATATTGCTGCAATCAACCCTGATTTAAGACATTTGATCGGGGATCAGGTTATTTATGTCCCTTATGGCCTGCCCGGCAGCACACAGTTAAGAAAAAACGTTGCTACTGCGCTTGCGCACTCAGGTAGTAAGGCCTACCTGCTGGCTTCACATGGAACTCTTTGTCTTGGCGCTGATTGCGATGAAGCTTTCAGGGTAGCCTTAGCAATGGAAGAGCTCTGCACGCTATTTATTGAGGAGCGCTATTGTCAATTGAGCGGCCGGTCAGCTAAAGATTATGATCACTTAAGGGATTACTTTGTAAAAAGTCAAACCGGGGGGTTAGAAAGATCCGGAGAGTCGGTCAAAATCATTGAAGCCTTTGAGGTTGATAAAGAAGATGAGACTGAAGAAACTGATCCAATGGTGGTCCGTTTATCCCAGTCAGGGCAAAGACGTAGAGCCTCTCAGCACCTGCAATATTTATTTAGCAGTGAAAGAGTTGGAAATTATTTTAAACTATACCTTGA
>SL_8KL_010_SEDDRAFT_10004171_pt1 | contig 11720 bp, 6 predicted proteins | sample SodLakKL_010_SED_4_FD_11160 | JGI IMG/M metagenome (IMG submission 11160) | reverse complement strand
TTTCTGTTTATGTTTATAAATTCTACTTATAATTTCAAATCCCTTTTATTATCTTAGACCCTTAACAAAAATTCTGCCTTTATCATCCACTTGGTGACAACCTAAGCAACTGCTGTCCATTAACTCTGTAAAAATACGGCTGTTAAGATGAGAAAAATGCATCCTCCGGGTGAAACGCTCTTCCCCGGGATTATGGCAGTCCATGCAATCTTCTATGGTTTTTGAATCAATCACAGGATGACCCTGTATGTGCTTAAGCTCTCCTGATAGACTAATTACAAGTATTGTGTCCCGTTTGGATATTTGGTATTCCCTACTTTAAGTTAGTAAAATTAAGTTGTCTTAGGGCTTCATAAAGGACTATAGCTGCTGAGTTGGAAAGATTTAAGGATCGAGGTATGTCCGCCATGGGAATACGCATACAGCAGTTTTCATATTTTTTTATAATTTTAGGATCCAACCCCCGGGTCTCCGAGCCAAATATTAACAAATCATCCTCTTTATAGGAAACTTTATTGTAATAATTTTTTCCTTTAATAGTGGNCAGGAAAAATCTTTTGCCNCTGTTTTTATTCTCAAAGTCGCTAAAGTCTTCATAGATAAATAATTTAAGATACTGCCAGTAGTCCAGACCAGCCCTTTTTAGATAGCGATCATCTAAAGAAAAACCCAGTGGCTTTACCAAATGAAGAGGCGTTTCGGTCAACACACAGGTACGGGCAATATTTCCAGCGTTTTGTGGAATTTCCGGCTCAACCAGTACAATATTGAGCAACCGGTCTGACACCTCCTGTCTGTGCAAAAATAACTTTTAAAATGTATATATAAGCTTTCTTTAAATAATAAATTAAGCACAAACTTACCTCACTTACCTCACGTTTTTGCCTGGCTTCATGTTTTTTGGGCCACATAAAAAAGACTGTTGTCCCAGTCATTCCCCTCTTCAAATGTAAAGGCCTTATATACGGCCAGAACTTTAAAGCCTGCCTCTTCAAGAAAATTAACAACCAGCCGACGGGGATAATATTTTTCCCGATGAGTTTCTTTAAACTTTTCAAAATAACCGTCACTTCTTTTTAAAAAACCAGTTAAGGAAATCTCCCAGATTTCTTTATCACTAACATAAAAGGATTCCCATATAAGGGTCATTTTATCTTCATCATAACAGGTGACTTCCCCATGGTTAGTAGAAATCTTGTCTACGGAATTAATATCAAAAACAAACATTCCTCCTTCGTTTAACTGGGAATAGACCCTGTTAAAAACCTTCTTCAAGTCCTCCTCCTCTAACATATAGTTTAACCCATCCTGGTATACTACAACCATGTCTGTAGGCTCCGGCAATTGAAAGTGCCTCATATCCTGCTTAACAAAATCTATTTCTGCCTTCTCCTCCGAAGACTTTTCCCTGGCCACCTCTAACATCTGGGGTGCCAGGTCAACTCCAGTTATCTTGAAGCCCTTTTTAGCCAGGGACAGGGAAGAACTACCGGTCCCGCAGGCCAGGTCAACTATATTTTCAACCTTACTATTGAACTTGTTAACAATGGATATAACATAATCTGCCCACTCGTTGTAATCTATGCCCAACATCAAGTAATCATATATTTGGGCCAGTTTCTCATATTGACTCATTATTGCCCCCCGTAATAAATAAAGGCTGTTTTTCATCTAAAAGCTTTTTAATGTATTTTTCTATTTCCTCCACGGCATCTCCAATATCCTGTGCATTAACTATAAGCTCAAAGTCATTCACCCCTATTTTTGATTCGGCATATTTCCAATCATAGTGATCCCGGCAGAGGGTTTTAACCACTTTATAGAAATCTCCTTCATACAATAATTCAAGCATGTAAGATACTTTTTCACTGCCCAGTTTTCTCTCCAGGTATCTTATGGGTTCAGCAGCCTGTTCAATTAATAGCTCTTTTTCAGTCTTCCCATACTCCTTTAAAATGCGGTTTGTCCTGGTTTCCAGGGAGGCCTGGAGAAGAATATGGACCCCTTCTTTTATACCTTTTGTTAAAAAATATGGAGTGAAAAGAGGGCCAATACGTCTTCCCTCACCTTCAATTATTATAAAAGACTCATCCCTAAAGCGGTATAAAGAATGCCATAAAAGTGCTTCAAAGTCTTTTTGACTTCTGGGTCTAACCAGTCCCAGGTTTCCAAAGACAGACCCCCGGTGCCCGGCCATTTCCTCCAGGTTAATAACAGGCCACCTGTATGATAACCTCTTGATAATTTCTGTTTTTCCTGTGCCGGTTAACCCGTTTAAGACAATTAGCCTTTGTTTTAATATATAGTTTTCTAAACGGTCAAAAATAAACCTTCGGTAAGCCTTATATCCCCCCTGTAACTGGTAAATATTCAGCCCCAGAAAATCGAATAATTTAACCATAATCTTGCTTCTCATTCCACCCCGCCAACAGTAAAATACTACCGGCTTATCACCTGCTTTTTCTATTATCTCTTTTGCCGTGGGATAAATTTTAGGTGAAAAAAATTTTATTCCTTTCAACTTGGATTCCAGAACACCTTCTTTTTTATAAGTTATTCCAACCTCTGCCCTCTCCTCATCGCTAAAAAGTGGAATGTTTACTGCCCCTGGGATGGATGCTTTTGTAAACTCTCCAGGAGAACGAACATCGACTAAAAAAGGAAGCTCATCCTTTAAGAATACTTCTTCTGCTTTAATTATATGATTGCGCATTTGTTATCCTTCCTCTAATTGTCTTTTGAATCATTTCCCTGTTGTTGTTTTCCCTGCTTTACAATAGCNCTATTATACTGCTTCAACTTTTTATCTACCAGATAGTTAACAGTACCTTTAGTATATGTGCCGTCTTCATTTAATTCACCGGCAGAAACCCCGGTTAAAATTTCAATACCTTCATCTATATTATGCACGCTGTAAATAAAGAACTTACCTTCTTTTACAGCTTCAATAACTTCATCGGAAAGCATTAAATTGCTAATGTTCTGTTGGGGTATCATTACTCCCTGCTTTCCAGATAAACCTTTAAGCTTGCAGACTGCATAAAAACCTTCAATTTTTTCATTTATCCCACCTACCGGCTGGATTTCACCCATTTGATTCACAGAACCAGTTACAGCAATATCCTGTCTCAAGGGAAGCCCGGATAAACTGGACAGTATGGCATAAAGCTCGGTACTGGAGGCACTGTCTCCCTCTACACCTTCATAGAGCTGCTCAAAAGTTATTGTAGCAGAAAGGGTTAAAGGTATTTCCTGGGCATATCTGGCTGCCAGATAACCGCTTAATATTAAAACCCCTTTATTGTAAATTTTACCGCTCATTTTAGCTTCCCGCTCAATATTTACAATTCCTCTTTTGCCCAGGTGAGTCAATGCGGTAATCCTGCTGGGCCTGCCAAATGTATAATCCCCCAGGTCAAGAACCGAAAGACCGTTTACCTGACCTGTTTTTTCACCTTCTACATCAATAAGAAAGGTGCCTTCTTGAAAAAGTTCCTGAATTTTATTTTCCAACTTGTTAGAGCGGAAAACTTTTTCTTCAATAGCTTTTTTAACATGTTTTGCTTCAACCGTTTCACAACTATCCAGAGATGCCCATCCATCTGCCTCATAGAGCACTTCAATTATATCATTAAATTTGGTAGACAGTTTTTTCTGATGATCCGCCAATCGGGAACTATATTCAGTAACTTTACCTACAGCAGAAAAATTAAAATGACGCAGACCTTCTTTACGGCAGTAATTGCTTATAAAACCTGCCATATGCTTGATATTAGCANTACTTCGTTCCATTTCCGAATCAAAGTCTGCTTTTATTTTAAAAAGCTTGCGAAAATCTTCATCATAATGATACAAAATTTTATATATATATGGATTACCTATAACTATTACTTTAAGGTTAATTGGAGTAGGTTCGGGCCTTAAACTAGAAATGGCAGCCAGCCCAATCTGCTCTTGGAGATTTTCTATCTGCAGTTCTTTATTTTTTAAAACTCTTTTAAGAACGTCCCAAGAACTAAAGTTGGTTAAAAGGTCCATGGCCTGTATAATTAAATATCCACCATTGGCCAGGTGAATAGCTCCCGGCTTAATCATGGTAAAGTCAGTGCTAACCATACCAAATTGACTTTCATATTCAACCCTACCCACCAGATTATAGTAAGTTGGATTGGTTTCTATAATAACAGGAGCTCCAAGATTATCACTGTGGTCAACAAGCAAGTTCACACTATACTTCTCTTCAGCAGCCTTAGGCTTCTTCATCCACGGTAAAGAACTATTCTCGTCTTCCTGGGCTCTAAAGTCATCCAGGTTTTCCAGAACATCCTTCTTAACGGCCTCAAGATAATCTACCACCTTAGAATATTCCTGGTACTTTTCCTTAAGTTCTTCAATTAAATGACCTGCCGCGAAAAGACCCACTTTTTGTTCCAGCTGTTTTAACTTTTGCTTTATTTCTTTTTCAGTATTAGAAATTTTTCGGGTAACCTCCATGGATTTAATCTGAACCTCGTTCATTTTTTTCTCCAGATCTTCTTTAACCTCTGGATCCAATTGGTCAAACTCATCCTGATCAATTTCTTTCCCATCTACAACAGGTATTGTCATAAAACCAGTAGGCGTTCTTTTTAAAACAAAATCCTTTTCTTGAGCAGCTTTTCCCAACTCCTCCATGAGTTCGCTTCGCTGTTGCTGGAATTCCTGTAATATTTCTGCTTTTTCTTTTTCATATCCTTCCCCTTCAAAAGCCTTAGGTATTTCTATCTTTAAATCCTCGATTAATTCTTCCATATCTTCACAGAATATTTTGCCTTGCCCCGGGGGAAAACTTAAAGCCTTGGGTTGACTGGCATTTTCAAAATTATATACATAACAACAGTCCTCAGGTGTGGGCTCATTTTTTGCCACTGCCTTGATATAGCTCTGGGCATAATTAAATTTGCCTGTACCTGATACACCGGTCATAAAAACATTATAACCGTGGCTTTTCATCTTTAAGCCAAACTCCATGGACTTTACAGCTCTTTCCTGGCCGATTATCCCTTCCAAAGGAGTTACTTCTTCCGTGGTTTTAAAATCAAATATATATTCATCACAAATTTTTTTTAATCTTTCAACAGGCACCGTAAATTTATCCATCATTATTTCCTGCACCCCTTCCTTCTCTAAAAAATGATCTTTTTACATAATTCTTTATTTTTTTGAATTTTCCTTTATAAACTCCATTTAAATAAAGAAATCCCGGCATAAAAAGCCGGGATTTCTTTATTTAAATCTATCTTAGCCTAAGTCTTTGCGGAGATTAATAAGCTCATCTACAACTGCAGGTTCAGCCAGGGTAGAAGTATCGCCAACTTCATCAAACTGGCTTACTGCAATCTTTCTTAAGATACGGCGCATAATCTTACCACTTCTTGTCTTGGGAAGACCGTCGGTCAAGATAACCTGGTCAGGAGAGGCAATAGGACCAATAACTGTCCGGGTGTGCTTCCTTAATTCTTGCTTTAACTCATCGCTGGGATCAAACCCTTGCTTCAGAATGCAGTAAGCAAAAATACCTTCCCCTTTAATATCATGGGGGAACCCAACAACAGCTGCCTCAGCAACAGCCGGGTGGCTTACCAAAGCACTTTCAACTTCAGCAGTTCCCATGCGGTGACCGGATACGTTAATGACGTCATCAATACGTCCCATGATCCAGTAGTAGCCATCTTTGTCTCTTCTGGCCTGGTCTCCAGTTAGATACAGTCCTGGGAACATATCAAAGTATGTCTGTCGGAAGCGCTCATGATCTCCATACACTGTTCTCGCTATTCCTGGCCATGCCCTCTTTATTGCTAGATAGCCAGGTTCTTCATCACCTAATTCTTCTCTTTCTTGATTGATAATTGCTGGTTCAACACCGAAAAAAGGAATAGATGCAGAACCAGGTTTTTGGTCTACAGCACCAGGCAAACCAACAATTATATGTCCACCTGTTTCTGTCTGCCAATAGGTATCTACAATGGGACAATTTTCTTTACCAATAACCTTGTAGTACCACTGCCATACTTCAGGGTTAATAGGTTCACCTACAGTACCTAATACCTTCAAGGAACTTAAGTCTCTGCCTAAAGGCCACTTATCGCCATCCTTAATCATGGCTCTTAAAGCTGTAGGAGCAGTGTAAAACTGGTTAACTTTAAACTTCTCAACAATCTGCCAGAACCTATCAGGCGCAGGATAACTGGGAACACCTTCAAACATGAGGGAAGTAGCACCAAAGGCCAGAGGTCCGTAAGCAATATAAGTATGACCAGTGATCCAGCCAATGTCAGCTGTGCACCAGTAAGTATCTTCTTCTTTAACATCAAAAACATACTTTAAGGTCTGCATGGCATACAGAAGGTAACCTGCACTGGTGTGAACAACACCCTTGGGTTTTCCAGTACTACCACTAGTGTAAAGAATGAATAGAGGATCTTCTGAATCCATTTCTTCTGCAGGACATTCAGGTTCAGCAGTTTCCATTTCTTCGTGCCACCATACATCCCGGCCTTCTTTCATTTCTACATCAAATTCTGCCCTGTTATATACAATCATCTTTTCAATACAGTCTACCTCAGCAAGTGCTGCATCTGCATTAGCTTTTAAGGGAACTGTCTTACCGGCTCTTAAGCTGCAGTTAGCTGTAATTAAAACCTTGCACTCTGCATCTAAAACCCTGTCCTTAATAGAATCAGCACTAAATCCTCCGAATATAATGCTATGGATAGCACCAAGTCTGGCACAAGCCAGCATGGCAATAGGCAGTTGGGGAGTCATACCTAAGTAGATAGCAACCCTATCGCCTTTTTTAACACCGTACTTTTTCAGCACGTTAGCAAATTTGCAAACTTCTCGATGAAGCCTTTGATAGGTGTATACATCAACATCATCTTCGGGCTCACCCTGCCAGATGATAGCTGCTTTATTCTTATTGGTAGTTTTTAGGTGCCGGTCTATGCAATTATAAGAAACGTTTAACTTACCGCCTTGGAAAAACCTGATATCGGGCTTTTCAAAATCAGAATGTATTACTTTATCCCATTTTTTAAACCAATCCAGTTCTTCCGCCATTTCTCCCCAGAAGGCTTCTGGATCTTCAATAGACTTCTTATACATTTCATCATACTCTTCTCTTGAACTTATATAGGCTTGCTTTTTGAATTCCCCTGAAGGTGGAAACATTTTAACGTCTGACATTTATTTTTCCCTCCATAAATTTTTTTATCTTTTTTTTATATCTGGTTAGTTATATCTGACAAACAACTTTCACTACTTTACCTGCATGCTGTTCTAGAAGTATATAAAAGTGAGCTTTATTGACCTCCCTACATCCCTCCTTTCTGTTGAAAAAGATAACTCGGGGTTCTTTTTGTACAACAAAAAATAAGACATTGAATAATTACTTTATTAACTAAGAACCTTTCTGTGAAAATAACTGCCATTATGACAAAAAAGACTTATTTTGTCAAAATACTCAGCTAATTGTACCTGTAAATATAAATAAATATTCTATGTATAAAGACTAATTCCTTCTTAGATAATGAAATTTTTAAAGCTTTATGCAAATTAATTTTAGAATATTCTGATAATTTATTTCAATAACATTCCCTTATCAGCGACTAAGCCACAGATGCCGGGCGTACCTACAAAAGATGGCCCAACTTATCAGCCGGGCCATCTTTCTAAATTTCTTTATTTATCTTTACTAATAATATGACTTATTAGCCTTTCATTTCCTTGGCCAGCTTAACGATTCCTTCAACTACTCCGGGATCAGCCAGGGTACTGGTGTCACCAATTTGTTCAAACTCGCCACTGGCAACTTTCCTCAAGATACGGCGCATAATCTTACCGCTTCTTGTTTTAGGCAGCCCGGGGGTAAGGATGATAAAGTCAGGTGTGGCGATAGGTCCAATTACTCCTCGAACGTGCTTCCTTAGCTCCTGCTTTAACTCATCGCTGGGCTCATTTCCACCCTTCAGGATGCAGTAGGCATAAATACCTTCACCTTTAACCTCATGGGGGTATCCAACAACTGCTGCCTCAGCAACAGCCGAATGGCTTACCAGGGCACTTTCAACTTCGGCAGTCCCCATTCTGTGGCCGGACACGTTGATCACGTCATCGATACGGCCCAGAATCCAGTAGTAACCATCTGCGTCCCTCATTGCGTTGTCACCAGTAAGATAGACACCCGGGAACATATCAAAGTAGGTCTGTCTGAATCTCTCATGGTCACCATAAACAGTTCTCATTTGGCCAGGCCAGGGCTTCTTGATTACCAGGTAACCCCTTACATCATTACCTTCTAACTCATTACCCTCCTGGTCAAATATTGCAGGCTCAACACCAAAATAAGGTAGCGTTGCAGAGCCAGGCTTCTGAGAAATAGCGCCGGGCAGTGGTGTAATTAGGTGACCACCGGTTTCAGTTTGCCAATAGGTATCTACAATGGGGCATTTCTCTTTACCAATAACCTCGTAGTACCACTGCCATACCCCTGGGTTAATAGGCTCACCTACGGTGCCCAGTACTTTAAGGCTGCTCAGGTCTCTTCCCAGAGGCCACTTGTCGCCGTCCTTAATCATGGCTCTTAGAGCAGTAGGAGCAGTATAGAACTGGTTAACTTTAAACTTCTCTACTATCTGCCAGAACCTGTCGGGAGCAGGATAACTGGGAACTCCTTCAAACATCAGTGAAGTAGTGCCAAGGGCCAGAGGGCCATATGCAATGTATGAGTGACCGGTAATCCACCCGATATCGGCAGTACACCAATAGGTATCTTCTTCATGGACGTCAAAAACATACTTTGTGGTATGCATAGCAAACAGAACATAGCCGGCTGTAGTATGAAGAACTCCTTTAGGTTTACCAGTGCTACCGCTGGTATAAAGAATGAAAAGGGGATCCTCTGATTCCATTTCTTCACAAGGACATTCATCGCTGATATCATCAGCACTCATTTCATCTTCCCACCATATGTCGCGACCTGCTACCATATCTACCTTTACATCATCAGTTCTGTTAACTACTATAACCTTTTCAACACAGTCACACTGCTCAACTGCAGCATCTGCATTAGCTTTTAGAGGGACTGTTTTTCCTGCCCTTAAGCTGCAATTAGAAGTGATCACCATTTTACACTCGGAATCCAGAACCCTGTCCTTAATGGAATCAGAGCTAAATCCTCCGAATACGATACTATGGATGGCACCTATTCTGGCACAGGCTAGCATGGAAATAGTCAATTCGGGAACCATGCCCAAGTATATACATACTCTGTCACCTTTTTTAATGCCATTCTTTTTCAATACATTAGCAAAACGGGATACTTCACGATGTAACTGCTGGTAAGTGAAAGTTCTTACATCATCTTCAGGCTCACCCTGCCAGATAATAGCAGCTTTGTTCTTCTTCCAGGTGTCCAGGTGACGGTCTAAACAGTTGTAAGCAGCGTTTAATTTGCCGCCCTCAAAAAACTTAATGTTGGCCTTTACAAAGTCATAATCCATCACCTTATCAAACTTCTTAAACCAATCTAGAAATTCTTCTCCTGCTTCCCCCCAGAAACCTTCGGGATCCTCGACAGACTTCTTATACATTTCCTGGTACTGTTCAAAAGACTTAATATGTGCATTTTTACTGAATTCCTCTGAAGATGGGAATTTTTTAATTTCTGACATTTAAATACAACGCCTCCTCTAAATTTTGTATTACCTTAATACTGGAACATTAAATCCATTACTTATAACTAAACTATTTTGATTTATGCAGCATAACCCCCTTTTAGAATTATAGTTGATCAGTTTTGAGCTATTAATATTGCCCAATAAATTTTTTGTAAAATTTAAAATTATCTAAAACTTTAAAATATAAGTAATTTTCAATCTCTTTTGTAAAAAATTTTTTTAATCTATGGAATTTTTTTAAATTTAAGCTTCCTCCCTCCTTTCATAAATTAATATCCTCATTACACTTAATAGCTATTTAAAAAGCCAAAAACTTGTAAAACTTTGACTTTTAATATGTAAAAAAAATTTAAATATTCAGACTACTATCTTTCCTTTGCCCCTTTGCCTGTTCTGTATATAAATATATTCTATCTACTTCGTGTAATTCCTTCTTAAGTGACTAAATTTTTTGAAATTTTCCCAAACCCTATCAGATTTATGTCCTTGACCAGCTATTGTCTGAAAGTATACGTAAACTAAAGAACCGCCGTGTGTACCGAACGGTACACACGGTTCGCCTGATGTGATTTCTGTTCGTCAGGCCAGAGATTTGCCGCCGACTTCCTTCAGATTCCTCGTCACCAAGGACACCCTTGTCTTAGGCTATGCACTTCCCGCCACCGGGCGTGCTCGGGACTCTCACTCGTTAGACTGCGCCCGTGCCGGGCGCACCTATAAAGAGAGGGGCCCCGGTTTAACCGGAGCCCCTCTCTTTTTTCTAAACATTGGGTGTTTGTAGAATTTACTTTATATCTACTCTATTTCCCTTTCTTAACCATTTCCTCAATTAACTCTACTACTTCCGGGTTAGCCAATGTGGTTACGTCACCTGTATCAGTATTATTAGATACACATGCCAACACACGGCGCATAATTTTTCCGGAACGGGTTTTAGGCATATCGGGAACAATCCAGACACCCTTGGGAGTTGCAATGGGGCCTACAACATCCCTAATAGTAGCATTGATTTTCTTCTCTAGCTCAGTACTGGGCTCAAACCCGGGCTTGAGGGAAACATAAAGGTCAGGCACTGCACCTTTAATTTCATCCTTAGCAGCCACAACCGCCGCTTCAGCGACTTCCTCCACTACCAGGGCAGCAGATTCCACCTCTTTAGTTCCCAGTCGGTGACCGGCTACATTAATAATGTCGTCGATTCTTCCCAGGATCCGGAAGTACCCATCTGCCGCCAGCACAGCTGCATCACCGGTCATATAGGGCCAGTCCCGCCAGTCTTTGCTCTTGGGATCTTTACAATAGCGCTCGTAGTAGGTTCTCACATAGCGATCCCGGTCCTTCCAGATAGTCTGCATGGATCCCGGCCAGGGGTTTCTCATGCATATATTACCGGCTTTACCTTCTCCAGGCTCCATCTCTCTACCTGTGTCATCGTAAACAACGGCGTGAAGTCCGGGCACTGTTTTACCGGCACTTCCCGGCTTCATGGGTTCTATCCCCGGCACGCTACTGCAGAGGAATCCTCCGTTTTCAGTCTGCCAGTAGGTATCCACGATGGCAGCCTGATTCTTACCTACTTTTTCATAATACCATTTCCAAACTTCCGGCTCAATGGGCTCACCAACAGTACACATAAGCTTGAATTTATGGTTATAGTTATCAGGCTCGTCATATCCGGCTTTCCTTAACATACGGATAGCTGTAGGCGAGGTGTGATAGATGTTAACATCCAGTTCCTCAGCAATCCTCCAGCAACGGCCGGGATCAGGATAGGTAGGCGTTCCTTCGTAGACAACAGTGCTGGCACCCAGGGACAGCGGACCGTATACAATAAAAGAGTGACCGGTTATCCATCCGATATCCGCCATACACCAGTATACATCAGTAGGCTGAACATCCTGGATGATATAGGTCATGGCTGTCACATAAGCCAAGTATCCACCGGTGGAGTGCTGAATTCCCTTGGGTCTTCCAGTGGTACCACTGGTATACATGAGAAACAAG
>SL_8KL_010_SEDDRAFT_10004167_pt1 | contig 11725 bp, 10 predicted proteins | sample SodLakKL_010_SED_4_FD_11160 | JGI IMG/M metagenome (IMG submission 11160) | reverse complement strand
CCTGTCTTAAGTAATAGTATTTTAATTAAATGGAGGCGATTAAGAATGGATTACAAGGTAGCAGACTTAAGTCTGGCTTCCTGGGGAAGAAAGGAAATTGATATTGCGGAGAAAGAAATGCCGGGTCTAATTGCGACCCGCGAAAAATACGCAGATCAAAAACCCCTGAAAGGATTAAAAGTTACCGGCAGTTTGCATATGACAATTCAGACAGCGGTCTTGATTGAAACCCTGGTTGAACTCGGGGCAGATGTGCGCTGGGCCAGCTGTAATATTTTTTCAACCCAGGATCACGCTGCAGCAGCTATTGTAGTCGGACCACCCGAAAAGGGAGGAACCGAAGATAATCCAAAAGGTGTGCCGGTTTTTGCCTGGAAAGGTGAAAATCTTGAAGAGTACTGGTGGTGTACTCTAGAAGCTTTAACCTGGCCTGATGGTTCAGGACCTAACCAGATTGTTGACGATGGTGGAGATGCAACCCTCCTGGTTCACCGCGGTTATGAAGCAGAAAAAGACCCATCTATTTTAGATGAGCCTACAGATAACAAGGAATTACAGGTTGTAAACGAAACCCTGAAAGCCAAATATGCAGAGAACCCTAAACACTGGCAGGCTGTAGTAAAAGAGCTGAGGGGCGTAAGTGAAGAAACAACAACCGGTGTAAACCGTCTTTACCAGATGGAGAAGAAGGGAGAACTTCTCTTCCCGGCCATTAATGTGAACGACTCAGTTACCAAGGCAAAATTCGATAACATTTACGGTTGCCGTGAAAGCCTGGTTGATGGAATTAAAAGGGCAACCGATGTTATGGTAGCGGGCAAAACAGCTTTTGTTGCCGGATTTGGCGATGTTGGTAAGGGATCTGCGGAAGCCCTGGATGCCTATAAGGCACGTGTCCTGGTATCAGAAATTGATCCAATCTGCGCCCTGCAGGCCGCAATGGCCGGTTACGAAGTAGTAACCATCGAGGATGCCCTGCCCGAAGCAGATATTTATGTAACGACAACCGGGAATAAAGATGTTATCACGGTTGATCACATGGAGAAAATGAAAGATATGGCTATCGTCTGCAATATCGGACACTTCGACAATGAAATAGAAGTTGACAAGCTGGAAGAGTACCCAGGGATTAAAAAAGTAAACATTAAGCCCCAGGTTGACCAGTTTATATTCCCTGACGGACACAGCATTATTCTGCTGGCCGAAGGACGCCTGGTAAACTTAGGTTGCGCTACAGGCCATCCCAGCTTTGTTATGTCAAACAGTTTCACTAACCAGGTCATGGCTCAGATCGACCTGGCGGAAAATGACCGTGAAAACAAGGTTTACCGTCTGGCGAAAGAACTGGATGAAGAAGTTGCCCGTCTGCACCTGGAGAAAATCGGTATCAGGCTGACCAGGATGACCCAGGAACAGGCAGATTATGTCGGCTACGGTATCGACGGTCCATACAAGCCTGACCATTATCGTTACTAGATTTACAAAAAGCCAAAAAGCTTGAAACTAAAATAACAGCGGTTAAGAACTCAAATTCCTGCCGCTGTTATTTTTATTCAAAAGTCAGAACCTTTATATTACAACCGGCGCCAAAAGCGTTTTGTCACATTACTGCCTCAGGCGTTTTGCTCTTATGTTAGCTTCATGGATTATTTTTTCCCGGTCCAGGGTTAAAAATTCGCCTTGATTAAAAAGAATCTTTCCATCAACAATTACAGTTCCTACATCACTTGCTGCCGCTGAATAAACAATGTTGGCAATAGGATCACCTTCTGGCTGTAGGTGAGGCTGTTTGAAATCTATAATAGCAAGATCTGCTTTTTTGCCTGCTTCAATTACCCCGATATCATCTTTCTTTAAAGCCCGGGCTCCGCAACAGGTTGCAAGAGAAAGCGCCTGTTCAGCGTTAATAGAGACAGGACTTTCATTAACAACTTTTTGCAATAGAGCTGCCAGGCGGATTTCTTCAAACATATCAAGATTATTGTTACTGGCGGGACCATCTGTGCCAAGACCTACCAGCGCTTCTTTATTCAGCAGTTTAGTTAGTGGCGCTACTCCGTTACCCAGCTTCATGTTGCTGCCTGGATTATGGGCAATGCCAACCTGGTTGCTCGAAAGTATATCGATGTCTTCATCTGTAATATGCACGCAATGGGCAGCCAGCACATCTCGTTCAAACATGCCAATATCCTGCATCACTGCGACAGGTGTCTTGCCGTACTGTTCCAGGGACTGGTCGACTTCCTGGCGGGATTCAGAAAGGTGGATATGGATCAATGGCTGTGTATCCTCAGTTACTTTGAGAACTTTTTGCAAGAATTCCGGTGAGCAGGTGTAAGGGGCATGTGGACCCAGGATAGTAGTTATCCTGCCGTTAGCAGCATTGTTCCACTGCTCGGTAAAGCTTTTAACATCTTGCAGGCTATTAAACCCGGGCACAGCATTTTCGCCTATAAATACCTGGGAAAGCATGGCTCTCATACCGCTTTCCATACAGGCTTTCGCGGTTTGTTCCATGTAAAAATACATATCGACAAAAGTGGTGGTCCCTCCGCGAATCATCTCCAGCATGGCCAGCTGCGCTCCCCAGTATATATCCTCAGGCTCCAGCCTTGCTTCGGCAGGAAATATTTTCTTTTCCAACCATTCCATGAGCGGGTAATCATCGGCGTAGCTGCGAAAGAGGCTCATTGCAGCGTGGTTATGGGCATTAATCAGGCCGGGAATTACTACTTTGTCCTGACCTGAAATAATTTTAGCTGCAGAAGTGGTTTTTTGATCTGCATCTGTTACAGAAACAATCCGGTTATTTTCAATTAGAATATTGCCGTTTTCTATAACCTCGTTTCGGTCATTCATAGTTACAATAGTGGCATTTTCAATTAGAATAGTGGAAGACATTTAGAACCTCCCGGGGAAGAATTTTCTTCATTATAGCAAAAATTAAAAAGGGAAGCCATTATTAAGGTTTCCCTTTAAAATTTGCTTAAAAATAATTTACTTTAAGCGTTCCTAAGAATTAAGCTGATCAATCAAGATATAGTTGGAGAAAAAGAAGCCTGTTTAAACAGACCAGGTAATGCGTGTATCGCTTTTCACAGTCACAGCAATTTCACGTATGTTCATAATAATCTTTTCGAGCTCTTCCATATTTTCTGCTTCAATAAAGGCAATAATATCATCTGGTCCTGTTACAACATGCGCTTGTTTAACTCCCTCAAGTTCACGAATTGCCTTAACGGTTTCGGCTGGGGTTTTACCTGCTGCACCAACAAACACATAAGCTGAGGTCATTGTTAATCTTCCTTTCTATTGTGGAGTTATATCTTTACTAAGCATTTTAACTTTTCAAACGAATAAATGCAAACAAAATCCGGTATTTACTTTAAGACCGTATAATAAGAGAATTAAAAAATTAAAAACATAATGAAGGTGCTCAACTGGCAGAATGGTGACTGGAGATTAACCAGAATAGAGGGTTCTATTGATTTATGTGGAAATATAATCAGCATCCAAAAGAGAGGAGGTTTTAGAATGCCAATTGTTACAATTGGTTTAAAAGAAGGGCGTACTGTTGAACAAAAAAAAGCATTGGTAAGTGAGGTAACCAAAGCGATCGTAAACACGGTAAATTGTTCTGAAGATGCCGTGACTATAACACTTCACGATCTCAAGCCGGAAAATATAGGTAAAGCCGGCAAATTACCCTTTATTGAATAAAGCATGGCAATATATAATGTCAATAAGATGTCAAAGCCCAAAACACCATTAACATTTACAACAACAAGTAAGGGCAGGGACAAAAATCCCCGCCCTTACTTAATTTTTTTGGTGAGCCATCCAGGGATCGAACCTGGGACACCCTGATTAAAAGTCAGGTGCTCTGCCAGCTGAGCTAATGGCCCTTATTATGGTGGAGAGGACTGGATTCGAACCAGTGAAGGCGCTGCCAGCAGATTTACAGTCTGCCCCCTTTGGCCAACTTGGGTACCTCTCCACAACTTTTAATGGAGCCGACGAAGGGACTCGAACCCCCAGCCTGCTGATTACAAATCAGCTGCTCTTCCATTGAGCTACGTCGGCTAAACGACTTGTTCTCAAAGCAGTTTATAGTATAGCGCATTTAAATCTAAACGTCAATAATATTAGTGCAGGAATTTTGCTTTTATCTAAAGAAATTTATAGATATAAGAAAGCTATAACTGGAGGCTTCTTAATGCCAGAAATAAAAATCGGTATTATCGGCGGAACAGGTGTTTATAACCAGTCATTGTTCAGCGATGGCCATGAGATTTTAGTTGATACACCTTATGGTTCCGTCAGCATGATGGAATATGATTACAATAAACTCAGGGTGTTTTTCCTGGCCCGCCATGGAGGCGGCCATTCGGTGCCCCCGCATAAAGTAAATTATAAAGCGAACATAGCTGCTCTAAAAAAGATTGGTGTTGAAACGGTAATAAGCACGGCGGCTGTGGGCAGCCTGAACGAAATGATGCCTCCGGGCAGCATGGTAGTAATAGATCAATTTATTGATTTGACTAAACAGCGCTCGCTAACTTTTTTTGAAGGCGACAGCGGCCACGTAGTGCATACTGATTTTACTGATCCATACTGCCCAGAATTGAGACAGATAATTTTAACATCAGGCAATAAAATAAAACAGGACCTGGTAGACGGTGGCTGCTATGTTTGCACGGAAGGACCAAGATTCGAAACTCCGGCTGAAATCAAAATGATGAAGCAGTGGGGCGGTGATCTGGTCGGTATGACTAATGTTCCTGAAGTAGTGTTGGCTCGTGAAGCCGGCCTTTGTTATGCAACAATTGCCCTATCAACCAATTATGCTGCCGGAATATCCGGAGAACCGCTAACACACCATGAAGTCCTGGAAATTATGAACCAGGTCAAACCGGGTTTAGATCGTTTACTTACCGCTTGCCTGGAAGATATAAAGATTACATCTAAGTGCAGCTGCAGGGAATCCGGCCAATACTGGCCAAAAGGGAGCTGATCAGCTTTGAATAGAAAGAGCTTGCCAACCTTATACTGGGAGAATAATTGCCTTTACTTGCTAGATCAGCGATACCTGCCGGAAAAAACAGATTACCGCTGCTGCAAGTGTTATCAAGATGCGGTCGACTCGATCAGGGAAATGTCTGTCCGGGGTGCCCCGGCAATTGGAATCACGGCAGCATATGGAATGGTTGCTGCAGCATCTGAAGCTATCATCAATAACTATAATCCTGCAGAGATGAAAAACTTTTTACAGCAGGCAGCTGATGCACTGATTAAAGCTCGTCCAACTGCCGTAAACCTGGTTTGGGCTGTCAGGAGAATAGAAAAAGTTTTTGACCAGGCCCAGGATAACCAGCCTGAGGAAATATTCAAGAGGCTACTGCAGGAAGCAAAGATTATTCATGAAGAAGATATTAATAATAACCGGATGATTGGAACAAACGGGGCTGAGCTGATTCCGCCAAAAGCATCAATTTTAACCCATTGCAATGCAGGTGCGCTGGCAACCGGTGGCTACGGTACAGCGCTTGGAGTAATCCGTGCTGCTGTTGAAGAAGGTAAGGATATACACGTATTTATTGATGAAACCAGGCCGCTCCTACAGGGATCCCGCATCACTGCTTTTGAGCTTTATCACGATGATATCTCTGCTACCCTGATCACTGACAGTATGGCCGGCTACCTGATGTCAAGGAACATGGTGGACATGGTTGTTGTTGGTGCCGATCGTATCGCTGTTAACGGTGATACTGCAAACAAGATCGGCACTTATACCCTTGCGGTTTTAGCGAACCACCATGAGATACCTTTTTATGTAGCAGCCCCCATTTCAACTATTGACATTGAGATTGATAGTGGTGACAATATTAATATAGAGGAACGCTGCGCCACTGAGGTTACCCATTTTGGCGGTATAGCTAATGCTCCGGAAGGCATTACCGTGTTTAACCCTGCTTTTGATATAACTCCTGCCAGACTGATAACTGCCATAATCACAGAACGGGGAGTGGTATGTAAGCCTGAGCGGGAAAAGATTGAAAAACTTTTTAGCTGAAAGGAAATAACAAAAATAATGAAGCAGTCCCATATTCTGATCACTAACGATGACGGCATTCATGCAGAAGGAATTCAAACTTTGTGCCAGGTAATAGCAGAAGAACATCCTGATATCAGGTTATCTATTGTTGCTCCGGACCGGGAGCGCAGCGCGATCGGACATGCTATAACCATGCATAAGCCGCTGCGGGTCGAAGTAATAAAACTGGCCATCAATAATGAATTACAGGGGTATTCTGTCAACGGAACTCCATCAGACTGCGTAAAGCTTGCAGTTGAGGCAATTCTCGATACAAAACCCGACCTGGTTATTTCAGGAATTAACCGCGGCAGCAACCTGGGGACAGATGTTCTTTACTCTGGAACTGTATCGGCTGCCGTGGAAGGGTTAATCCTGGGTATACCCTCTGTTGCCGTCTCCCTGACCGGCAGCGGGGAAAATAAGGCCTTCAATTATGCCGGGCAGATGATTAGCAAAATGATTCCCCGGTTCCTGGCGGGCAGCATTGAAGCAGGCACCCTGGTTAATGTAAACGTTCCGGTTAAAGTTGACCAAATAAAAGGGATAAGGGTGACCTGTCTTGGTACCCGGCGCTATCAAAATGCTTTTGAAAAAAGGACAGACCCACGAGGAATGCATTATTACTGGATGGCAGGTGATCTGGTTGATGATGATTTCGAAGAAGATAACTGTGACACCCGGGCTGTCAGGGAAGGGTATATTTCTGTTACGCCGATCCATTTTCAACTTACCAATAAAGAGGCAATACCTGTCCTGGAAAAAATAATTCAACAGCTTCAACTCTTTTAACAAGCCGTACGGCTGGAAAGGGAGATTAAAATGTTTAAAATGGAATCTTACGGAAAGAATTGCTACCGTATATCTCGCCAGGACAAAATGAAAGCCGATGTCATTATATACCTGAAAGAGGAACTATATAGAGCTGTTTTAGAAGACCAGTCCCTGGAACAGCTTGCTGATGCAGCCACGCTGGATGGTGTAATCAGCCCTGTAATAGGCATGCCTGATATACACAGCGGATTCGGNTTGCCCATCGGCGGGGTTATGGCAATGGATGCTGAGAAAGGCCTTATTTCTGCCGGAGCTGTAGGAATGGATATCAACTGCGGAGTGCGTCTGCTGCGCACAAACTTATTTGCGGCAGAACTGACCCGCCAGGATCTGCACCAGTTAATCGATAATATCTCTGCAGCAATTCCAAGTGGAATTGGACATAAGAGCAGGCATGCTCCCTTGATAAAAAAATATCTTGAAACCCTGCTTCACCAGGGAACTCCAAAATTAATAGAACTCGGCTTTGGTCGGCCGGAAGATGCAGACTGCATAGAAGATCGCGGCTGCCTGCAAGGTGCCGATATAAAGGCAGTTAGTAAAAAAGCTCTTGACCGATCTCTGCAACTTTCAACCTTAGGCGGGGGTAACCATTTTATTGAACTAGGTGTTGTAGATAAAATTTTCGATCATAACAGTGCATCCTTGTTTGGACTTGCAGAAGGGCAGCTATCCGTGATGGTCCATACAGGTAGTCGCGGTTTTGGCCACCAAATTTGTACAGATTACTCAAAAACAATGAAAAAATCAGCTAAAAAATATAACATCAAGCTACCTTCTGCAGGACTCGCTGCAGTACCGATAAAGTCAAAAGAAGGAGAGAGCTACTACTCAGCCATGGCCTGTGCTGTTAACTTTGCCTTTTGCAACCGGCAGTGGATTACTGACGACCTGCGCAAGGCTTTCAGCCGTACATTTGGCGGCCAAGATCGCGATTATGACCTGGGACTGGTTTATGATGTGGCCCATAATACCGCCCAATTTGAAGAAATTAATGATAGAAATATGCTTATACACCGCAAAGGAGCAATTCGTGCCCTGCCTCCTGATCACCCCTTAAACCCTGAAATTTATAGAAAAACAGGCCATCCTGTTTTAATTCCGGGCAGTATGGGCAGCCCTTCTTATGTTGTCACGGCAGAAAAGGGAATTGAAAAGCTTTATAACTCTGTCAACCATGGGGCAGGCAGGGTTCTATCCAGGAGCGCTGCAAAAAAAGAGCTTTCTGTAAATCAGCTAAAAGAACGAATGGGTGATATAATAATAGCCGGTTCCAATTACAAGGCTTACCTTGATGAAGCTCCCCAGGCCTACAAAGACATAGAGCTGGTTATAGAGACACTTACTGAAATAGATAAATGCAGAAAAGTAGCGCGCTTAAGGCCACTGGCTGTAATCAAAGGCGAGGATAAGGGCTAAATGGAAAAACTGCCACCCAGTATTTTTAATGATGTAATCGGACCGATTATGCGCGGTCCATCCAGCTCCCATACTGCTGCATCAGTCCGTATCGGCTACCTGATCAGGCAGTTTTATAATGATCAGGTAGATTATATTCACACCACTTTTGAGCAAGCCGGCTCACTGGCATCAACCTATAATAACCAGGGTACTGATTTCGGGCTTATTGGCGGTATCCTCGGGATGGAACCGGAACATCCGGAACTGGTTAATGCCCTTGCTATTGCAGCAGATAAGAAGATCGATGTCAGGTTTTGCATAGATGTTTTTAAGGCATCTCACCCTAATACATTTAAAATCAAGGCTGGCAGTGGCAACAATGAACATAATTTTATGTTCATATCATCCGGCGGAGGTATGCTGGAACTACAGGAAATTGATGATATCCCCGTTTCAATTCACGGTGATTATCATGAGTTTTTGTTATTTGTCGCAACTTCAGCTCATGATCTAATTGAACATCACATGAGCCTTGTAAAAAATATTGTTCCCAATTATGACTACTGTCTTTTTTCAAAGAATGATCAAAACGGACTGGTTATTTTAAAAACCTTATTACCATTAACTCCTGACCAAATTTTAGAAATGAACAAATTGGAGAGAGTTAATAAAACAGTTAGACTGGAACCGGTTTTACCGGTTAAATCCAATAAAAAGTGTAATATTCCTTTTGATTCTGCTTCCGAGGCGCTTTTAGTTTCTAAAAAAAAGCAACAAACGCTGGCCGAACTGGCTATTGATTATGAATGCGCCAGGGGCGCCATCGCTGAAATTGATGTTTTTGAACTTGCTGATCGTGTCTTGAAAACGATGAAAAGCTCAGTAGAGGAAGGGTTGGCCGGAACAGAGTTTGCTGATAGAATTCTAGGCGTGCAGTCAAAAAATATTGCATCCTACAGCGGTAATTTAAGCGGCGGAGAAAGAGACCGCAGGCTTATAGCTATGGTTACTGCTATCATGGAAACAAAAAGCGCCATGGGTGTAATTGTTGCAGCACCTACTGCGGGATCTTGTGGTTGTTTACCTGGGACACTATTTGCTGTAGCCGAAGAATTTGGGTTCGACCAGGAAACTATCAAAGATGGCATGCTGGCAGCAGGCCTGGTTGGTGTTTTCATAGCAATGAGAAGCACATTCGCTGCAGAAGAATGCGGCTGCCAGGCCGAATGCGGCCAGCTTCCGGTATGGCCGCAGCCGGAGTGACTCAAATGCTAGGCGGCAGCACTGTTCAGTGTCTTGATGCGGCAGCTATGGCTTTGCAAAATATTATGGGTATGGTCTGTGATCCTGTTGCAGAAAGAGTAGAAGTACCCTGTCTCGGAAAAAACATTATGGCTGCTTTCAACGCAATTGCTTCGGCAAACATGGCTCTCTCAGGTTATGATAAGGTTATTCCCCTTGATGAAACCATTAAAGCTTTACATCAGGTCGGCAGCATGCTGCCTGTTGAACTGCGCTGTACCGGCAAGGCAGGCCTCTCTGTAACCACAACCGCTCATGACATCAAAAATTTACTCCATGGAAAAAAATAATTCTTTAATATCCTTTTCACTATGGTATAATTAATGGCGATATTCTAACTGATAGCACATGATGTCTAAATTAGGCTTCAGGTAAACATAATAGAAATTTAATATTTTATATAGAGGATTAATCTCATTAATCGCGAATAATAAATCGTTACTTTTTTGTAAAAAAAATTTACTTTACTGGTTGTAAGTTCTAATTTTTCAAAAGGAGGTGACTATTCGGCCGGTTGATTAGAGTGTATGAACCTTTTTAAAGGAGGAGGATAAAGCAAAACCAGTTTTATCCAGCCCTGAAGTAAAATTTGCATATTTATTTAAGTGTTTCATTTTTCATAGTCCGTATTTACAGCAACTAGCTGTCCACACGGGAAATGGAAAACTCAATATCTAGAGGAGGTCATGTTAATTGTTTAATCTTAAGACACACTGGCTATTACTATTAGTAGCAGTACTCTTTGCTTTTGCAGCATTTGGCTGCGGTGAAGAAGCTGCAGATCCGGTCGACGATGATCCGGCCGAAGATCCCGCAGACGAAGCGGAATTTGAAGGTGAAGTATTAATCGGAATCATGGTTCCCACCACAGGTTCTGAGGCTGCAGACGGTACCGACATGGAAAACGCTGCCCTGCTTGCAGTGGAAGAAATCAACGAAGCAGGCGGAGTTATGGGACACAGGGTTATCACCACCACCGGTGACGATGGCTGCGACCCGTCAATGGCGACTGCCGCTGCCAGCCAGCTGGTATCAGAAGAAGTAGTTGCCCTGGTTGGCGGTTACTGTTCAGGTGCTACCCTGCCGACCCTGGCTATTTATGGTGAAGCAGGCATACCCTTTGTAATTGCTGCATCAAATGCAACCAGCCTGATTGATGAAAACCCGGGCTGGGGCTTTATGATCAACAGTACCGGCCTGGACCAGGCCGCAACTGCCGTGGCCAAGTTTCAAGAGCTTGGTGTAGAAACTATCGGCGTGATGGATTCAGGCGATGCTTATTCAGCCGACCTGAAAGAACAAACCATTCTGCAGTGGGAAGAAGCAGGTTATGAAGTTGTTGCTGACGATACAGTGCAGCGCGGCGAAGTTGACTTCTCAGCTTTCGTTACAACTATTATGTCTACTCAACCTGATGGTATTTACTGGACAGGATACCAGGCCGAAGGCGCGCTTTTAATCCGCCAGTTAAGAGAAGGTGGGTATGAAGGCGTGATCATGGTTGGCGACGGTTCCAGTGCCCAGGAATTGATTGACCTGGCCGGAGATGAAGCAGAAGGCGTTCTCTGTACCGGACCTCCGCTGACCGACTTCCTACCGGCAGCGCAGAACTTTATCCAGCGTTATGAAGAATCATTCCCCCGTGAACCTGGCGCTTATGCTGCCCTTACATACGATGCAGCAAGGCTTTTGTTTGACGCCATGGAAAGAGCCGGTTCATTTGACAGCGCAGAAATAAGGGATGCTCTTGAGGCTACTGACGGCTTCGAAGGACTGGCCGGCCCGATTAGTTTCACAGACCAGAACACCCTGGCAAGAAGTAACTTCGTTATTCTTGAAGCCCGCGATGGAAGATGGGCTCTAGTTGAGTAAGCCGACTGAATAAAAAGCGTGCAGGCCCGGTTAATAACCGGGCCTGCTCCTCTTGAGAGGTGAACAGATGGCTATTCATGAAATTTTAATCCAGCAACTTTTTAACGGCTTACTGATCGGTTCATTTTACGGCCTGGTTGCTATAGGCTACTCAATGGTTTACGGAATTATAAAGTTATTAAACTTTGCTCACGGTGATATTTATATGCTCGGGGCTTTTTC
>SL_8KL_010_SEDDRAFT_10004166_pt1 | contig 11728 bp, 9 predicted proteins | sample SodLakKL_010_SED_4_FD_11160 | JGI IMG/M metagenome (IMG submission 11160) | reverse complement strand
CTGTTTTGTTAAGGAGATAGGAGGGCACTCTTATGAGAAAAATAGTGGGGTTTGTCCTGGCCCTGCTCCTGGTTAGTGCCGGACTGGTCCAGGATGCAAATGCCGGTTCACCGGCACAGGGAGCGCTTGAAACCTTTACTGTCGGCGGAGTAGATGTAACCGGACTGCCGGGCCTGGAAGTATCAGATCCGGTCAATGAGCCGGGAGCAATATTAGAGATAGCAAATTTGATTGATTTTGCCGGGATTGTAGCGGAACTTGAACCCGGAGTTATGATAAAAAACCCTTATGAAGATGTGAAGTGGGATCGCTTCGGGCAGTATAAAGCCAACCTTCATACCCATACCACGTATTCCGATGGTAATAAACCGCCCCATGAAAGGATCGACGAATACCACGAGCATGGGTACAGGATTCTGTCTTTAACCGATCATGATACTTTTAACCCCGGGGGCCCTCTGCTTTATCCCTGGACAGATATTAATCTAATTAACGAAGAGTGGGAAAACCGGGATCCGGATCAATTGGGCATGGTTGCAGTGCCGGGAGTGGAAATAACAGGCGGGATTCATTTCGGCTCCCATTTTAATGACTTTCCCGGGGAAGGCTCGAGTGACGAAGACTATGTGTTGAGCCAGATCCAGGAAAGGGGCGGCCTGGCCCAATTTTACCACCCCGGGATGCATACCTATAATAACCCGGATAACCTGGTCGGCTGGTATGCCGATAAGTATAAGCAGTTTGATTGCCTGGTGGGGATGGAAGTTTATAACGGCAGGGATTTGTTTCCAAGAGACCGCCAGTTATGGGACAATGTTTTGATGGAAACCTTACCGGATAAGGTGGTCTGGGCCTTTGGCAATGATGATAATCATTATAGTTTGAATCATATCGATTTTTTGCTGAGCTGGAATATGTTTGTCCTGGAGGACCTGAACCTGGAAGCGGTAAAAGAAGCTTATGCCAGCGGAGTCTTTTTTGCCTGCAACAAAAATTCTCCCAATGCCCCCGAACCCCCGGTCATAACCAGGATAACGCTCGAAAATGATCACCTGGAGGTCAGGGCGGAGAGTTATGACAGCATCAGATGGATTGCTGACGGGGAAGTGGTGGGCGAAGGTGAAAGCATCGATCTGTCTTCCGTTAAATATGATTATAAATACGTCAGGGCCAAACTGATCAATTCAGACCGGTTCTACCGCGGCCGGACCTTGATCCAGCCCTTTCAATTCAAGCCTCGCGAACCTGAGGCCGCCAGGGCGGTCTTTATCAACGGCGAGATCCTGGGGGAAGTAGAACTTGCAGAGATAGCCCTTAATAACGGCGATGAAGTGGTGGTCACTATTACGGCAGCAGACGGGACCCCTCTCCGGCATTACAAGGTAACGGTCCTTGAGGGGGATGAATTCATGGCGTTGCCCGGTGACCTTAATGGCGATGGGGAGATTGATGTTCGTGATGTTACCTTGTTGATGCGTTATACCCTGGGTCTTGAAACCTTCGATGAGGAGCAGAAAAAAAGGGCTGATATCAATGGTGACGGGGAGATCAATGTTCAAGATGTAGCCCTCTTGATGCAGTACGTGCTGGGGCTGGTAGAAACACTGGCCTCATGACCGCGGGTTAAGCCAGATAGGTGTGCATAACTTTACCCAGGCGGGAGATGCCTTCTTCAATTTGCGCTGAAGAAGCATTGGAAAAATTAAGCCGCAGGGTGTTGGAACCGCCGCCTCCAACATAGAAACATTCCCCTGTGATAAAGGCTACCTTTTCCTTCACTGCTTCCTTTAAGAGCCCTTGCGCTGTTTTGCCTGCGGGGAGCTGAACCCAGATAAAGAGGCCCCCTCCAGGCTTGTTCCATGAAACTGAGCGGGGGAAATGCCGGTCCATAACTTCCAGCATCAGGTCCCGTTTTTTTCGATACTGGTTTTTCAAGGACTCCAGATGAGGTTCAAGCAGTCCTCCGGCACAAAACTCATAAATCATGGCCTGGGCCAGGTTGCAGGTATGAACATCCGAACTCTGCTTACCGATAACCAGCTTCTCGATTATTGCTTCCGGCGCCACGGCAAAACCTACCCGCAACCCCGGTGATATAATNTTGGAAAATGAGCCGAGATAAACGACCCTTTGGTCTTGATCATGGGCCTTGATCGGGCCGTTATGATTGCCATCATAAACCAGATCACCGTAGGGATCGTCTTCAACCAGGACCAGTTTCAGTTCGGCCATCATTCCAGGTAATTCTTTACGCCTGTCTTGGCTTAAAGTGACCCCGGTCGGGTTCTGAAAATTTGGCACCAGGTATAGCAATTTATTGGTGCTGTGTTTAGATATTTGCTGCAGGGAAGACGGGACAATGCCGTTTTCATCGCTGTCTCCAAACAAAAAACTTGCCCCGTAAAGTTGGAAAATCTGAATGGCAGTCAGGTAAGTTGGTTTTTCCATAATAACCCTGTCGTCCTGGTTCAAAAAAGCTTTGGCCATTAAATCAATGCCCTGCTGAGAACCGCTGGTGACAATTACTTCTTCCAGTTCCGCTTTTACGCCCTTTTTGGCCATCCACTTTACTATAAACTCGCGCAGAGGCAAAAAACCTTCGCTGGTACCGTATTGCAGAACCTCTCTGCCGTATTTTTCAAAAGCCAGGCCACTGATTTCCCGCAGAGCTTCATGGGGAAGGGCATCTGTGGGCGGCATTCCTCCGGCAAAGGAGATGACATCGGGCTGCTGGGTAAGCTTGAGGATATCGCGGATCACCTGGCCTGACATGTTGGCAATATTTTGAGACATTTCGGGCTGGAACAATTCATGACCCCCTTGAATTTAAAAAACAAGAATCATCAAACAGACAGTCCATGATTCAGGGCTGTTTTTTTAAGATAATAAAATAATATATTCGGTAGAAATTAGCTAAGACCTTCTTTTATACTGGAGGGTTTATTATGGGGGCTGCGGAGGTGTTATGCAAATTATTACAGGCATTGACTCTTTTCCTTGAAGGAGGTAACCGCGGTTTTAAACAAACGATTCAGCTTGGAGATGATGATACCGGACAATAAAAAAAGCGGCAGCCTTGATTAAACGCCGGAAATGGTAAGGGTAACCGGGCCGCTGCACTGTGGTTCATGAATGCAAACTCAAAGGTGATCAGGTTTCAGGGGGAGGAAAGAGATCAGCTGCAGGTTTAGCGCAGGTAGATCTGCCTGGCTGCCTCGCAGGCGGCCAGGGCCGCTTTGCGCAAGAAGTCCTGGGCAATCCGCAGCCGGGATTGTTTTAAAGCGTATCGCTTAGTCTTATCGGTTTCCACCGGTTCATACATGTAGGTATCCATGGTAACCTCAATTTGTATTACGTGCACGTCGTTATCCGGGTCACTGTGCATGCGAGTGATAAAGCCGCCCGCATAAGGTTCGTCTTTAGCCAGGGTCAAACCCAGGCCGTATGGTTTTATGCCCTGCTTCAAGGTATTGACAAAGGCTGAAATAATTTCCGGGTGAGCCGAGGTGTCATCCAGGGTGCCCACAACGATATTGTCCCGCTCTTCTCCCTCGTCATGGACCCGGCCGAGCCCGACCGAGGTCATGGAGTGAGCGTCGATGAGGAGGGCATAGCCCTGTTCGCGCTTGAGCTTTTTAATGAGCGAAGTTAAGAGGTCGTGGTAGAGATCGTAATACTCCATGATGTTTTCTTCCTGCAGGGGTGAGTACTCTTTCTGCAGGGCGGGTTCGTCTTTGATGGTGTAGTATTCTGTCGGGGAATTCGCCAGGTGCCTGGGTACTTTTTTGGACTCGGAACCATCCCTGTTTCGGTTCATATCGACAAAAAACGGGGCCAGCCTGGAGATTACCTGCAGCCCCCCGATGGCCTCAAAGAGGATATCGCTGAAGAGGTCGATCTCCAGTAGCGATTTAGAGTCGAGGGCAAAGTGGTCCTTATATTTTGCCGGCAGTAAAACCCCGGAATGAGGAATGGAGAGTATAAAATCGGGGTTCTGGGGGCGAAATTCTATTAAATCCCTGGCGGACAGGGTATATTTTTCTTCGCTGAAAACATCCAGCACCTCCACCCTTTCCGCATGCCCCGTATAGTGCTCATATATATCGTCCCATTGCGATAAGGGCCAAATAATTTCGGGTTTCAGCAGGGCCGAGGCAGTTTTGGGTTTGCCAAGCAATTCACTCTCCATCCGGTCCATGACCATATTGCCCAGGGATATACCGTATAATTCGAGCAGCCCCTGTCCTCCCGGGAAGGCGTTGACTTCTAGCACCTTACCCGTTTCCAGCATATCGACGGAAAGCAACCTGCTCTCCGGAAAAGACGCCTGCATGGCCCGGGCGATTTGTTCCTGTTCGGGGGTAAGGCTATGAGGCAGCTGGGTTGCTCCCAAACTGTAGTTGGTTTTCCACTCTCCCGGAGCCGCTTTCCTGCGCATGCCGGTAAGAAACTCTCCATCAAAAAAAGTTGCCACCAAATCACCCCTGCCTACTTCGGGGCAGAATTCCTGCAGGATTATATGGTTGTATAAACTGAGATACATATTTATTACTTCGAAAAGTTCCGGATCGGCAAATTCAACCCGGTGCACTCCGTGTCCGCAGCCGTAGCCGTAGCGGTCTTTCAATACAAAGTAGCCTTCATTATTGGGCAGTTTTTTTAAAGCTTCCCTGGCTCCATCGAGGGTATCGGCGGCATAAGTTGCGGGCTGCGGTATTCCGGGAGCGAGCCTGGTAATTTCGTATTTGTCATTGGTGGAAAGAGTGGCCGCAACGCTTTCGAGCAAGATGCCGTGCTCTTCGATGGTTTTGATCAAATCCAGGTTGGGGGTGCTGGAATCCCTGACATCATCGGCGCGGAAAAAACAGAGATCTATCGTACTGAGGGCCACGGGGCGTTCGTCGATTTTTTTGAGCAACAGGTAGCACTGCAGGGGATCGCTGTACCAGCTTTCGGGCAGGGCCAGGACGGAGGCCTTGGCATGGGCCGTGCCTTCATGCAAAAAAAGGTCTTCCATGCTAAAGTGATAGAGAGAATGGCCCCGTGCCGCAGAGACGCTTAAAATCTGGTTAAGCCCGGAGTTGTACAGGTCAACTTCCAGGCTGGTGTAGCTAAGCCGCCCGCTTTCGAAGGCAATATTCAGCAATTGTGGGTTTTGGTTCATCAACAAACCTGCTTTTATTTTGAATGCTTTAACGATCCGCTTCTTGTTCCCGGTCGTTTTCTTCCTCTTCTTCCTCTTCTGGTTCTTCTTTTTGTTCTTCTTCCTCCTGGCGCTTGCGTTCCTGCTCTTCTAAGTATTCAGGGCTGTCTTCCAGCACTATCGGCGGCCAGGGATCAACTTCAATACCGAAGGCCTCTTTAATGATGCTCACCCGCTCCTCCTGGTCGAGGACGTGGTAATAGATGCCGTCTTTGGTCTGCCCGCCGCCGGGTATTTTGTAGAAGCGGAGGCCCTCGTTTTCCATGTCGAGATCTCTGGCAAAGTAGGCCAGGGAAGCAATTTGGGTATAAGTCAGGTCTGTTTCTACATAATCCTTATAGATCCGGTAAGTAGCGGGAATGTCGGTAATTTTACCTTCTTCTCTTAAATAGAGGAAAGTTTCCTTCATCAGGTTCAGTTGCCGGTCCATGCGCCCCTCATCCTGGTCAGTTTTGGGATCGCGGTACTGGAGGTAGCGCAGATAAGTTTTGCCGTCCATAATCTGCGGTCCTTCCGGGACCAGGACTTCTCCCACATTCCAGTGCCGGTCATAAAGGGTTTCTTCCACTTCGAAATAGACGCCCCCCATGGCATCAACCAGGGCAACCACGGAATACATATCGATGGAAACGTAATAGTGCAGCGGGATCTCACCCAGGGTTTTACTGACCGTGTTTAAAGTAAAATCAATTCCGTCGGCTTCCCGGTCATCGCTGCTGCCGTAATAGTACCCGTAGAAAAAGGAATGGTTGATCTTATCATGCATGCCGCCCATGCCGTGGATAGGCACATAGGCATCCCGGGGAATGCGCACCACCGAAACTTCCTCAGTTTCAAAGTTAATTGAGAATACGGCCAGCATATCGGGTCGGAACAGGTACTCTCCCCTGATTTCACGGTCCCAGCCCCGGTCAAAGCCAAGCAGGGCAATGTTGACGATATGTTCGGGGAAAGCCTCCCCCACGTCATATTCTTTTCCAAAAGTCGCTTCATCAAGCAAGATACGCTGCGGTTCCTTGACATCGCTATAAATATTGAAAGCATATGTACCTGCCACGGCGAATCCCAGGGCCAGCAATCCCGCCAGGACCAGCAGCACTTTTATGACCCAGCTCATTTTTTTGTTTTGCTTTTCCCGCCGGTGGCCATCTATTTCAGGCGGCCGGTTCTCCTGCCCCTGCTCCGGCCGGGTTGAACCGGCATATTTTTCTTTGTTGTTGTCCCGATCGTTAGTCATAGCGACAACCCCGCTTTTAATGATTGTTGATCTATCTCTATAATAACATACTGTTATTTCAATACAATCTGTTTTATACTTAGAAATAGGTTTCCGGGCCCGGGGTACTGGAGCAGTTTGCATTGAAATAAAGGGCCGGTTATATAGCGCGAAAAGCCCTCTAGACAAATGTTGGGGCAGTTTTTAATTAAAAGGTTCGGGGTATGCTTATGACGGTTATGTTTGGCGCATTCATCATGATTTTTTTAGCCGAGATGGGAGATAAGTCTCAAGTTATGGCCTTTTGCCTGGCCAGCAGTTACCGGGCCCGGACCATCCTGGCCGCTGTTTTTGTCGCTACCCTGATCAACAATGGGGCGGCCATTTTTATCGGGACAGTCTTTGGCGAAATGCTCAACATGAATCTGGTGCAGATTATTTCCGGGCTGGTTTTCCTGGGCTTCGGAGCCTGGACCTTGCTGGAAAAAAGAAACGGGATCGAGCCGGTACAGGTTAAAGAGAATTTAGGTTCCTTTTTGACCATGATTTCGCTGTTTATGCTGGCCGAGTTGGGGGACAAGACCCAGATTGCCTCTGCTGTTTATGCCGCCACTTACAGGGAGCCTTTCCTAACGCTGGCCGGGGTGCTGGCCGGAATGCTTTTAGCGGACGCCCTGGGAATCTATTTGGGAGTGCGTCTGCGCCATATAATCTCCTTCACCAAGTTAAAAATTGGTTCCAGCCTGGTCTTTTTTACCCTGGGGGCCATTAATTTGGCTTCATCGGAGCTAATATCCACCTTTACCTGGCTGCTGCTAATGGTAGTATTTTTAGTCCCGGTGGCGCTGGCCTACCGTAACAACCAAAAACAGCATTAACTTAACCCGGGCTGGAGAGACAAATGTAATCCGGCTAGTGAAGCTGGTTTTCAGCCGATTAAACAGGCCCCTCTGCAAAAAGGTTTTTATGCTCTCCCGGGCGAACCAATTTATAACACTGGAGCATAAGGGCCGCTATTAAAATCGGGATGGAAGGATAGTATAATAGAATTTATAAGGGAAAAGTTAAACCGGGTTGCTGCACAGAGCAGAAAAGAAGGAGGCACCGCCCTGACCCCGGAGGTTGATGGGGTAATGAGGGCCGATCCCTAATCGGTGACCGCTATTCCGGTGATCAGGAATCAAAAAAATCGCCCAATAGGGACCGTTCTCCTATAGCCTTATCCTGTGATCAGGCCATTAAAGGGGCATCTATAATGAAGTTTACCGGTTTTCATTCTCCAAAAGGATATGAGGAGCAGTCAAAACGCCCTTCAAAGAAGTATTATAACAGGATTAGAAATTTGATCATGCTCCTGACCATGTTTGAGCTGGGCCTGAGCACGGCTGAGGTTATTGGTCTTAAATGGCAGAATTTAAACCTGAAGACCGGCCGGCTTATTTTTAAGCGGGGTAAAAAAGGCATGAAAAATGATATTGTCCTTGAAGATGATCTTTTAGAGATCCTGATCAAGTGGCGCGTTTATCAGGCCCGGGGCACCTACTATAAAGCCCTTGAATATATTTTCACCGACCGGGAGGGGCGACAAATGTCCCGGTTTTTTGTTTATTACCTCCTCTTCTTATGGGGTTTGAATACTTTCCTGCCGCTAAAAGTTGTCCCCGATGCCCCGCCCGATTCAGGGTTTTAAGCATTAAGGGGGAGAATGAGAAAAAAGCTGAAAAGAGGTCATGACCGATTATGAAGGCGGTGCTGCAAAAAAAAGGGCTGCAGCTGGTCTGCGATTATCCCCGGCCCTCTCCGGCGGAAGGGGAAGCCCTGGTCAGGGTTACCATGGCCGGTATTTGCGGGACCGACCTGGAAATCCTTGCCGGTTACCGGGGCTTTGAAGGGGTTTTAGGGCATGAGTTCTGTGGTGTGGTAGAGGAAATAAAAGTGGTGGGGCCCGCTTCTGAAAAACAGGCTGTTTATGGATCGCTAGCCGGTAAAAGGGTGGTAGGTGAAATAAACTGCGGCTGCCGGATCTGCAGTTACTGTCGACAGGGTTTAGCAAAGCACTGCCGGCAGCGCAGCGTGCTCGGTATTAAGGGCAGGGATGGCTGCCTGGCCGAATATGTGGCAGTGCCCCTGGAAAACCTGCACCGGGTTCCTGATGCGGTTGCCGACGAAGAAGCAGTTTTTGCCGAACCGCTGGCCTCCGCCCTTGAAATAACCGAACAAGTTCATATCAAGCCCTCTGCCCGGGTGGCCGTGCTGGGTGACGGCAGACTCGGTCTCCTGGCTGCCCTCGTTTTGAGCCTGAGCCAGGCCGAGGTGACCCTGGTGGGAAAACACCCGCGTAAACTGGCCGTCGTTTCAGGGCTGAAGGTGAAGACAGCCCTTTTTAAAGATCTGGATTTTGAAAATAATTATGATCTTGTAGTGGAGGCTACGGGCCGGGCCGGGGGATTTGAAGCGGCCCGGAAACTGGTCGGGCCGCGGGGCACCCTGATTTTGAAAAGTACAGTTGCAGATAAAAAGGAACTCGATTTGACGCCGCTTGTTATTGACGAAATAACAGTGGTGGGATCGCGGTGCGGCCCCTTTGCCCCGGCTTTACGGCTTCTGGAAAAGAAAATGATCGACGTGAGGCCTTTAATCTCGGCCCTGTATGAGTTTGACCGGGTTCTGGATGCTTTTAAGCAATGTCAAACCGTAAGCCCCTTAAAAGTGCTCATTGATTTCAGGACTATTGCCCGGGAAATAATTTAAGCCGGAAGTATTTAGAAGATCCCGGTTTAGAATTCCCGGCCATAAATTTTTGAGGTGGTTCCATGCGCAGAGTCTGGTTCATTTTACTTGTTATAATTATCCTGCTGGCTTTCCTGGCGGTAAGGGTAGGTCTTGCTCCGGAGCCCCCGGATGACATTACTGATCATGAACAGCCCGGCGAAGACCAGGCAGAAGAACTGGAAAAAGACCAGGCAGAAGAACTGGAAGAGGATTTCCGACTGGGCAGTGAGGTTTTATTTTCAGATCAGCTTCAGCTGGTATCGGGCAAGAAGGTGGGCCTGGTGACAAACCAGAGCGGTGTGAACAGCCGCGGCGAAAGCACCATGGAGCTGCTTTTTGAGGCGCAGGATATTGAGCTGAAGGCTTTGTATGCTCCCGAGCACGGTTTAGACGGCAAGGCTGCAGCCGGCGAATATGTCGAATCCTATCTTCACGAGCGTTACAGGGTTCCCGTCTACAGTCTCTACGGGGCCACCCGGATGCCCACTGCAGACATGCTTGAAGGCCTTGAGGTCTTATTGTACGATATCCAGGACATCGGGGCCCGCTCGTACACGTATATTTCCACCCTCAATTACTGCATGCAGGCCGCGGCCAGGTATAATGTTCCGGTAGTGGTCCTGGACCGTCCCAACCCTTTGGGCGGCCTGGTCGTACAGGGGCCGGTGCTGGAGGAGCGATTCCGGTCTTTTGTGGGGGTTGATATCCTGCCCAAGGCCCACGGCATGACCGCAGGCGAGCTGGCCCGTTACTTCAACCGGGAGATCGGGGTTGATTTGACGGTGGTGCCCATGCGGGGCTACGACCGGGGCATGATTTACCCGGATACAGGACTGGACTGGGTGCAGACCTCGCCCAATATCCCGGATTTGAAGGCGGTCTTTGGCTACATGGCTACCGGCCTGGGCGAAGGGACCGGCGTCTACCAGGCCGACCAGTTCCGCTGGGTGGGCGGAAAAGGCCTTGATGGGGAGGCCTATGCAGAGCGTTTGAACGGAGCCGGCCTGGAAGGGGTGGAATTTGTCCCCGAAGAAAGGGGCGATGCCGGCGGGGTCCGGTTAAAGATAACCGACTACCGTCGTTTCAACCCGGCCCGGACGGGGCTTTACGTCCTGGCCCATGCCTTTGAGCTGGGCGATTTCAAAGTGCCTAAAAGCAATGATGTCATTGTCATGTTTGATAAGATCATGGGCACCGACAAAATGGGGCAGTACCTGGAAGAGGGTTTGAGCCCCCGAGAGATCGAACAGCGCTTCGCCCCCGCAACCGAGCAGTTTAAAAAAGAAAGAGAACGGTACCTTATGCCACAGTACTGATTCAAGTATAATCATGTCTTTAAGATATAAAACTGCTTAATGCCGGCAAGATATTTTTTAAATCTTGTAGATGCCAATCAAAGTTAAAGTAAAAGGTTTTGTTTCAAGCCGGCTAAACAAACATGGTTTGTCTCCTTTAGGCCCTTAAAACTAAAATTCTGCGCAATTTGGCAAGACTTTTCTTAGCGATCTCGGAAATGCCGATGTAAACTGGGTTTAAGAGGGCTCATTTTGAAAACTAACTTTTATGGAACTGGTTCGTCCAGGTTAGGGGGAAGGAAAGTTGAAAGTACTGGCCCTGGCCGATGTTCATCAATCGGAACGGCACTGGGAGATGCTAATAGATGCGGTACGGGATGAAAATCCCCACCTGGTGCTGATTGCGGGCGATTTACTGCCCAAATATGAAGGGATCCTGGCCCAGGTGTCATTTGTGCCCCGCCTTAAAGAGCATGCCGCTGCAATCAGGAGCCTTGGAGCGAAGCTGATCTTAATTCTTGGTAATGATGATAATCAGCTGGTTATCCCGGAGATGGAAGCAGGGGACCGGGAAGGGCGCTGGCATTATATTCCCGACCGGGCCAGGGTAGTTGCAGGTTATGAGTTCTGCGGTTGCCCCTGGATCAGGGATTATCCCTTCGCTTATAAATACTGGGTCGCACCGGACGGCCCCGAACGGATTTACAGGCACCCGGTCCAGCTGGGCCCGCCGGCTGTTATTAACAACGATAATGATATCGAGACTATAGCGGACCTGAAAACCTACCTGGAAAGCAAGCTCTCGGTTGAGGAGTCGCTGGAGAAGATGGCGGGGCAAATCAAAAATCTTGATCGTTCGATATGGTTAATCCATGATCCGCCGAACGCTCTGGATCTGGACCTCTGCGCAACCGGGGACCGGGTCGGAAACCCGGCGGTTTACCGCTTTCTTTTAGAAAAACAGCCCCTGCTAGCTATCCACGGCCATATCCATGAAGCCCCGACCTATAACGGCGGGATCTGGGCCGGTAAACTGGGAAAAACCTGCTGTATCCAGGCCGGACAAAAGGAAGCCGAACTTTGCTACGCCGCTTTTAACCTGGACGATGGTGTGGTAAAGAACCTCCGGCATTCCCTGTACGGTGATTTTGCCTGAAAGCCGGGTTTATTCACTTTACATTACCGGCGCTTAAATAATTCTTTTAGTATTTAGCTCCTCCTGCAGATACCCGATAAACTGTT
>SL_8KL_010_SEDDRAFT_10004164_pt1 | contig 11730 bp, 5 predicted proteins | sample SodLakKL_010_SED_4_FD_11160 | JGI IMG/M metagenome (IMG submission 11160) | reverse complement strand
ACATACCGAGCATGATTATAATTACTAAAATTAGAAAAGTGACCACTACCAAACGCACAATAACCATCAAGACCGGTTTTTCGATTCTGCTTAAGAAATCGAACCGGGGCCTTTTGGTAATTGGACTCTCTTTTATTGCAGCTTGATCTCCCGCCATGTTCTTTTCCCTGGTCAGGACAATGTAAATTGAGGGGATCGCTAATAAAAGAAGTAAAGTTCCTGTGATCTGCCCTCCGATAATGGTTATCGCCATTGGCGCCTGCAGCTGAGCTCCTTCCCCAATTCCTAAGGCCAGCGGCAAGAGGCCGAGCCCCGTAGTAGCCGTAGTCATCAGGATCGGGCGGAGACGGGCGGAAGCGCCTTCTATGATTGCTTCTTTCAATCTCAAACCATGGATCCTGCGCTGCTGATTAATATAGTCAACCATAATAATTCCGTCGTTAACCAGGATTCCGGAGAGCACAACAACTCCAATCATGGCCGGAACACTGAGGCTGCTTCCGGTGATCATCAGCGCTGTGATCGATCCGGCAAAAGCCATGGGCAGGCTGAGGATAATAATAAAGGGGTGGAGCAGTGATTCAAACTGCGCAGCCATGACCAGGTAAACCAGCAAGGCAGCTAAAACCACAACCAGCTCAAACTCTGATAAGACATCCTCCATCATGGTAAAACTGCCCGACGGCTTAATTTCATAACGAGAGGGCAAAGCAATTTCACTCACTTCTTCCAGGGCCTCCTCTGTCGCTGTGCCCAGATCAGTATCCCGGTATTGAATCTCAATCTGGCCGACGATCCTCTGGTTTTCACGAGGAATACTTTGCGGGCCAAAATCTTCCGTTAACTCGGCAATATCTTCAAGATAAAGGTATTCTCCGCCAGGGGTATAAAACCCGATACGCCCGAGGTCTTCAATTGTATTGATGTCGCTTTTTTCGTAACCAAGAATAATATCAAATATGCCATCATCGGTTTCAATTCGGCTGACCGGGATTCCCTCCAGGGCCTGGCGCACAGCACCGGCCACCTGGGACTGGGTTACTCCTTTTTGAAGAGCCTCCCCTTGATCAAGACGAATATGCACTTCAGGGCGGTCCATCTCAAGAGATGTTTGAAGGTCAGTAAAATTAGGGTTTGCAGATAATATCGCCACAGCTTGATCGATAATCTCGGTAACTTTTTCCAGATCATCGCCGATCACATCCAGGTCGAGAGTAGTTTCCAATCCGGCCGCCTGTAATAAGGATTCGCGGGAAAAAGACAGGTCCACCTCATCGGAAAAAGTTTCTGCTTCTGTGCGGACTTCTTCCATGACCCGGTCCATTTCCCCGATCCGGTCAGGATCGATTTCAACCCTGATATCAGCCTGGTTCGACGTTCCACCGCCGCCACCGCCGCCGCCCATACCCATAAAACCGCCTCCGCCGATCTGGACGTCATAAGAATCTACGGCATCTTTTTGCTCTAGAATATTTTCAAGATCCCTAACGTAGTAATCGGTTTTCTCCAAAGTGCTGCCGGGAGGAAGGCTGATGTCGATCGTAAAGGCCGATTCATCAGGCTGAGGAAATAATTCACTGCCCAGGGTATTAAATCCCAGTGCGCCAAAACCGACAAAAACCACGGCAAANATGATCACCCACCAGGGGTGGCTGACCGCAGTGTTGAGCAATCTTCTATAAGTAGGTAACCGGGGGGCCTCAGATTTTTCAGTTTCGCCATCGCGACTCTTGCGCAGGGTACGCGAAGCCAGCAGAGGGATAACCGTCAGGGCTACTACCAAAGATGCGAGAATAGCGCAGGCAACTGTCAGGGCAAATTCCCAGAACAGCTCTCCAGCCAGGCCGGTCAGAAAGACCACCGGGAAAAATACACTAATCGTGGTCAAAGTAGATGCGGTAATCGCACCGGCAACCTCATGAGCACCATTTATGGCAGCATCAACAGGTTTTTCGCCCTGCTGGTAATGGCGGAAAATATTTTCACTGACCACAATTGAATTATCAACAAGCATACCGGCAGCCAGAGCAAGGGCTCCTAAGGTCATCAGGTTTATGGTCATGTCGGCAAAATAGAGTAAAGAAAATGTAAATATAATCGCTGAGGGAATACTCAACCCGATAAACATGGTGGTTCGCCAGTTTTTAAGAAAGAGCAGAAGCACAATAATAGCAAGTAAAGCGCCGCCGAGCAGTGCCCAGGCCAAATCAGCCAGGGCAAACTCAATTTCTTCAGCCTGATCTAAAACAATATCAAAGCTTACCTGGGAAAAGTTTCCTGCACTTTGTTCGGAAAGCTCATCAAGCATATCTCTTATATCGCTGGCAACCCTTACCGTATTAGCATCGCCCTCTTTTTGGAGGATCAGGCTAATGCTGGGCTCCTGGTTGTAACGGGTTATAGATTCCGGGGCATAGGTGTCCTGCCCAATTTCAGCAACCATACCCAGCGTAATTGGGTTTATCGGGAAATCATCGCCAAAATCAAGGCCTCCCATCTCCATTCCTGATCCACCTGGAGCCATCGAACCCTGGATTGTCGAGGCAGCAAGATCCTGCAGGCCTTCTTCTAGAAAAAGTGAAGCATCATCTAGGCCCCGATCAAGGTCACTTTGAACATTTGATGCCCACTGCTCGAAATCAGGCAGCTGCAATGCCGGTTCCTGACGTATCTTATTCCAGTCTTCGTGGAAAGAGACCGACACGTATCTTGAGTTAGCATGAGTAATCAATGATGATGCTTCTGCCAAAGCGGCAAGATCACTTTCTGTTATATCATAACGGTTCATGCTGAGCGGATCGACCGGAATAACCGCCCTGTCGCCATCCCAGCCCGCACCTTCTATAATCCAGACATCTTCTAAGCGGACAGTTTCTTCATTAGGAAGAAAACTTAATCCCTCCCCTGAAGAAACAGTATTTCGACCGAGAGATGACAATGACAGGACCATCCGCTGGCTGCCTGAATCATAATTAATATGAGGATTGGCTGTAAAAACGCGGAGGCTATCTTCCAGATCTTCAGAGCTTTGATCCTCCCATTCACTGCCAAGAGGAATATACAAGTTACTGCCGGCAATAAAACCAAGATCAAATTTAAAGACGTCATCCCAGTATATTTCTTGCATGGGCACACTGCCGGAACCCCCGCCTCCGCTGCCGCTTAAGGGATTGCTCTGACTGGCCAGCATCTGGTTTAAGTCAATATCAATTTCCTGACCGATCATTTTTTCCAACTCTTCTTGATCAGTCTGAAAACCGACAACCAGATCAGAGAGCAGATCAGTTTCAGCATAGCGTCCCAGAAAGCGAATCCTGACCTGGCGATCTTCCAGATCAATTATCCCTGCCGGCAGATCGATTAGGCTGGCTCGGAGAACATTGGCGATCTGATCAAAAGATACCTGGTATTCATCCATCACATCAGGAGTAGTCCGCACAAAAACATCCTGTTTGGCTCCACCCTGAACTTGCACGCTGGCCACACCGGCCACTGATTCAAGCCTTGGGGAGGCTGTGTCATTGAGCCATTCGGTAAGGGCGACCCTGTCATCACCAGCGCTGGCTGACACCGCCATAATCGGCATCAGGGTCGGATCAAACTCAAGAAGCATCGGTTGTTGAACATCATCTGGCAAATCGATTAAATCCAGGCGCACATTTACATTTTCACGAACACTCTTCACGTCCATACCCCAGTCAAACATCATGATCACAAGGGACAAATTCTCCTGAGAAACAGAAGTCAGGCCGGTCAAACCGCTTACCGCCGACACCTCATCTTCTATCTTTTCAGTAACCAGTTCAAGCGTTTCCTGGGGAGAACTGCCCGGGAAAGCAGTGATCACCGCCAGTACCGGCGGCTGGATATCAGGAAGCAGGTCGAGCGGGCTCTGGTACAGGCTGACCACGCCAATTAGCATAACCAGGATTAATATAGTGGCCGTGGCTACCGGCCTTTTAACTGCCATTCTTGACAGACCCATTTTTTAAAAAACCTCCGGCGAAACAATTAAATCTTTCTAGCCATTTTTATACTCTTAAGTTTTATGCGAACTTTTACCCTTCTCTTGAAAAGGGTTCCGGTCCTATTAGCCGATCATAAAAGCAATTATTGATTATTACAAAGGAGCTATCTTCTGTTTTCCTGGCTGCACTTTTGACTGCACTTCTCACTGGACTTCCTAACTGACCGACCGGTCAGCCAGCCAGAACTATTATACCACACCCTGCTAAATTAAAAACCCCTTGAATAAAGTTCTATTTTTCTGACTAAAGATTCGAAATATGACTGCAGGTTAAAACCCAGGCTTAGGGGAAGTTTTTACTGGAGGAGCACTGCGCAGTTTTTCCAAGCCGCACTAAATAGTCGCCTATTCTATCAACAAATAAATGTCCGTAAGGCCTGAAATCTTCCGGCCCATGATCAAGTCTTCCTTTCATTTCCCCCGAATTTAAGCAGGCGGCCCAGGTGATAAAAAGCTGCCCCGTAGTAAGCCAGCACGGTGGGATATAACAGCAGCAGGGCAGGGTCTCCTTTTAAAATTAGTTCAAGGATGACAAACAGGGCTGGTAAGCTCTGGGCCAGGCGAACCCGGGTTTTTTGCAGTGCCGCATAGTTCATGTCATCGGAAATCTGTTCACGTCCGGTCAGCATTAATAAAACCACCACTGCTGCTAATAAGAGGAGCAGTGCAGAGATATTATATGCACTGCCCATCTCCGGGTAGAACGGAATGCCGGAAACAAACAGAAACATCAGTCCAAATACAACCAGGGAAGCGGCACCGAAAAAAATCTGCCTTTGGTTTGGCGGCTTTAAAAAAGCATCGCTGAAAAAGATCAGGGCCAGGATTATAAGCGCCATAAATATTCCATCATAAAATAGAATGGCACCGAGAATAATTAGCAAAATTGAATCAAAGATGGTGGGCCGCATNCCGGTGCACCCACTTAGAGTCCTGCTAAAAAGCAGGACAAATAAAAGCGCCACAAAGTTTGGACCGCCAAGCATTACGGCAGTTAACAAAGCAAAGGGGAGAGCCACAAAAGCGGACCAGTCGTGAGCGGNATCAATTTCCCGGCCAATCGCCCAGGTCAGAAAAACTGCAAAAGCCGTCACAGCCGCAGTACTGAGCGCATCAAGAACCGCTNCTCCTCCGNTAAGCTTGATTACTAAGGTTNCCGCTAAAATAGCCAGGGTTAAAATTGCAACCAGGCGATTTGGGAAATGATTCATTACAACCGGCCTGCCCAGGGCAGTGANCTTGTTCATAAATAATCAATCCTTTTTATTACGAGCGACCGAATAGGCAGCCAGGGCAATAGAAGCAATTTTGCCCATCGGTGGTTCATTTCTCGAGGTTAATATGACCGGGTTGCTGGCGCCAAGGACCAGTCCTGCCATCCGGCTGCGGGCAAAATAGATTAGCGATTTACCAAGGATATTTCCAGCCTCAATATTGGGAACCATCAGCAGATCGGCTTTACCTGCAATAGGACTATCAATACCCTTATGCAATGCTGCTTCATAGCTTACGGCTATATCAAGCGGAGTGGGACCATCAACAATTGCCCCGGGTAGTTCATCGGCGGCCATATCCTTTAAAACCTGGGCATCAACAGTAGCCGGAACCTTGGGATCGACTTTTTCATTAGCGGAAAGTATGGCAACATTTGGTTCGCTCATACCGATGGCATGGAAAAATTCGATGGCATTTTGGAGGATTTCTTTTTTCTTGCCCAGGTCAGGACTGACATTCAAACCGCCGTCAGTCATGTAGATCAGGCGATAATAACCGGGAACTTCATAGACGGCCAGGTGGCTGAGAATCCCTTCACGCCTCATCCCACCATCCGGGTCAATGACAGCCCTCAGAAAATCGGAACTGTTGACCATCCCCTTCATTAATAGATCCGCCCTTCCTTCAGCTACCTCTCGGACTGCCCGGTTGGTTGCTTCAATCGGATCTGCTACATCTATTATTTCTATTCCCTGGAGATTAAGGCTGACCGTCATGGCCTGCCGCCAAATTTGTTCTTCGTGCCCAACCAGGACAAAATCAACAAGACCTTCTTTACGGCTATCCCTGACTGCCTCTAAAATAGTCTCATCTGCAGCAGAGGCAACACATAGCCGGCAGGGNGGAAGCTCTTTTACCGCAGCAATCACCTGGTAAAAGTTTTCGAAAGCCATCACTGTTCCCTCCCTCTAAGTCNTGATAAATTTCAATCGANCTGAATACAAAAGTCAGCACCTATNTTCGGCAGAACGGTTTGCTTCAGCAAGGTGCTTGCATCAATCTATCTTTATGATACTTTCAAATGTTTCGGTTGTCCACTCTGGGGAGCACTTTAACTCTCCCGGTAATAGATGAGGGCCTGCTCTTCGCCGCGTAAAACGCGCCTGGCGCCAGCGGCAAGCGCTTCCATTTCTACCTCCCCGGGGAAGACTTCCATCGAAGCTATAAATGACACTTTATCATTAATCATTGCCACAAATTTCCGGGCATGGGCCATACCCCCGGTAAGAATGATGCGATCGACCTGGCCATTAAGAACGGTGGACATCGCCCCGATTTCCTTTGCTATTTGGTAAGCCATCGCTTCAACCACTTCGATAGTTTGCTCGTCACCACATTCGGCAGCCCCTTGAACAGATGCAAAATCCTTGGTGCCGAGGTAAGAGTAGATGCCACCCTTTGAAATAAGCTGGCTGATAGCTTCTTCCCGGTTATATTGGCCGCTGTAACAGAGGCTGACCAGGGATAGCGCGGGTAAAGTCCCGCAGCGCTCCATGGAAAAAGGCCCTTCCTCATTTGCGTTATTAACGTCAATCATGTTCCCGTGGCGGTGTGCGGAAACTGATATACCGCTGCCCAGGTGAACAATCACTAAATTGAGATCTTCGTATCGTTTATCAAGCCTGTCTGCAGCAAGGCGGCCCACGGCTTTCATGTTCAGGGCATGAGACATACTCCGGCGTTCGAGTCCCTCTAATCCGGAATAACGGGCCGGGTTTTCAAATTCATCAACAGTAACCGGATCGACAGTATAAAGTGGAATGCCTGCTTCCCGGGCGATAGGAAGAGCAATGATTGCGCCCAGGTTTGAAGCATGCCAGCCGTATTTAGCGTTGATCAGGTCTTCGTAAACAGCATCATTAATTAAATAAGTTCCTGAAGAAAGCGGTTTTAGCAATCCTCCACGCACAACCAGGGCCGACAGATCTCCAATTGACAGATTATTTTCTGTTAGGTACTCAAATAAAGCTTCCCGGCGAAAGCGGGCCTGTTCTTCCCTATCCAGATTAGCCGAAGCTTCTTCGGTCTTATGGCGCAGAGTTTCTTGATGTAAGCCCTTTTCATCTTCAAAGAGGGCAAGCTTGGTTGATGTTGATCCGGGATTAATCACTAAAATTCTCGCCATATCCTGTTTATCCCTGCCTTTATAATGTTTTTAGTTTATGCTTACCTGCTGAAGGTAATTTTTCCTTCTCTTAAAAAAACAGCCCGGATCCCTTTTTGATTGGGATCTATAGTGATCCCCTGTCCTTTATGAAAAATCAAATCCAATAGATTAGCTCCCTTCCCGGTTTATTTTCCTTTGCTCCATGCATCCTAACCCAATTTACCGTTTCAACCACAAGTTTTATAGTTCAAAGAGTTCACTGTGGATTCTGGACAAGGGGACATCGAGCTGCTTTAGTTCAGCAATAGTTGCCCTGCTCATCGCCGGAGGTCCGCAAATGTAAAAATCTTTGTCCTCTACATTTTCTAAATAATTGAGGAGCATTGGAGCTTTGATGTGCCCTTTTTCACCCTGCCAGTCGGTTTGATCTGACATAACCAGGACCACTTTGATACCGGTCAGCTCAGCCTCCATTTTTTCTAACTCTTCCTGGAAGCAAAGATTCTCTTCACTGCGATTGGCCCAGAAGAGGGTTATTTTTTTATCAAGCTTATGATCGTAAATATAGCGCAACATGCTTATAAACGGGGTTATCCCGATCCCCCCTGCAATAAAGATATGCTCATTTTGGCAGTTCTGCTTATCCTGATCATAGTTTAAAAGGCTAAAAACACCGTACGGAGCATCGATAAAAGCCCGGTCACCAACCCTGGTATCTTTGATGGTCATTGTAAAATCACCCAGCTTTTTGGGGGTTATGGACAGGTATTCGGCAGTAGGGCTGGCTGAGATAGTAAATGGGTGAGCTGAAGACAATTTGCCGTCCCGCATAAGCTGAATGAACATAAACTGGCCCGGTTTATAATTAAGATTAGGCCCTTTAAAAAACAGGGTCCAGATATCATTGGCTTCCTGCCTTACTTCGACCACTTCATAGGGTTTGCGCCGAATGCTGATAATCCTGATCACCCGGTAGAGAATCACGGCAAGATAGGCAGCAGTCAAAACCACGAAAAGATAGTAAAGCAGTGAGCCGTCCCGGACATGGTAAAAAACATGGACCAGCACAAACGGAAATAAAAGATAGTTTATCAGGTGAATATTGCGCCAGGTTTCATAAGCCAGGTTCAATTTCTTATACGTGGAGGCAAGGGAGGCGGTGATCATAAATCCAAGCAGGGCAGCTACTCCAACCCAGACAAAAGTGGTTGGGAACAGTTCCCCAAAAGCAATTAAACGGTAAAGCGCGATCATAATAGCATGAAAAAGAACCAAACTGAGGCCCGCCCGCCCGAAAAAACGGTGCCAGCGCAGCATTCGGTCAAGCCCGACACCTTCTTCAATCGCTTTAATCCGGGATACAAAAACAAACTGCAGGAGAATAAAAAGCAGTCCGACCGGGGCAAATAGCAAGCTGAAATGACGAAGATAAATCAGTTCAAAAGGCCCAAATTCTATAGCGGTAGCCCAGGAAATAGCAGTAAACAAAAGCATGGCCGCTAGAACGATCATTAAAAGACGTGCTCTCATATAGTAGCCCCCTCAATAATAAATTCCGCATGGCTTACATCAATCCCTATAAAACATTTTATAAAATATTTACACAGATAGCAAATTCTTTATTAATTGAAGCTTTAACAAGCTGGAGACCTTAAAATCTTCTGGAAGGGTCTTTTTTATGACTTGCACTTTTTACAGTTTTGACCTATAGTGATAGTAAACAAATAGGAGGAATAGGCAAAGGTAATTAATGAAACTTTTAAATATAAATAAGAACTTCTTAAAAAGATCCTTACTTAAAATCATATTGCTTTTCGGATGGGTTATCCTGGTTTTGTATCCCAATCCCGGGAATCTTTTTACCAGCGTCTACAGGTTGCAAAACCCACCGGTTATGCCCATGCAGGTCAGCGATCTGACCATTCAGTTACAGTTAGAAGGTGCCCCTCCGGCTGAAATCGAACAGCTCGTTTATAGAAAACTTCCCTATCGTTATGATTGGGAAGTCTATAATATGCCCTGGTATTTCCCCACTTTAGAGGAAACTCTACAAAATGGCGCCGGTGATTGTAAAGCGCGTTTCCTTTTATTTGCTTCTATCCTGGAAGAATTGGACATTCCCTATTATAAGAATATATCTTTAACCCATGTTTGGGTCGATTACGAAGGAAAACCGGCCAGCATTCTTGAAAATCAAGAAGAAGCGCTCTTTATAACTGATCAAAACGGCCAGGCCAGGTTCAGTATGCCGCGCCCAGACCTGGAAAGAGCATCACAAAACTTTTATAACGGCTTCTGGGAAGTAATGCCTACCGATAAAAAAGTGCTCTTGCTGTCTGGATTTCCTCTTATCTTCGGAATTTTTCCGCTGTCTCAAACTCTACTGCAAAAACCGAGGCTGCCCGCATTGCCTGAGAGAAATCGCCGCAATAAACTTTAATGTTTTCGCCAGCCAATCCAAAAATAGAGTTGTAAGATGATCATGACTGACAGCTTTTTTCATTATTCTGCTCAGCTTGCTTTATAGAAAGGGCAATCCGGCTGCGCTCCCGATCGATGGAAAGAATTTTTACCGGCACTACAGATTCAATCTGCAGAACTTCCAGGGGGTGTTTGATATAGCGGTCGGCTATTTCAGAAATATGAACCAGTCCGTCCTGGTGGACGCCAATATCCACAAAAGCTCCGAAATCAACGATGTTGCGGACAATCCCCATCAGCGTCATTCCCGGTTCTAAATCATCGAGTTCAGTAATGGATTGCAGAAAAACCGGTTTGGGAAGATCTTCCCGGGGGTCACGGCCGGGCTTGCGAAATTCTTCTAAAATATCCCTGACGGTTGGTTCTCCGGCCTCAAGGCGTTCTGCCAAGGCCAATATCTCTTCATCTTCCAGAGAGGGGACCAGGTCCGGTCGGCCCAGATTCTCAGGATTTATGGAGAGATCTTCCATAATTCTTCCGGCTAATTGATATGATTCCGGGTGGACGGCACTGCGCTCCAGGTAATTATCGCTATCGGAAAGGCGCAGGAACCCGGCGCACTGTTTGAAAACCTTTGGTCCGAACCCGGAGACATCGAGCAGCTGCTCACGGGAGTTAAAAGAGCTTACTTCGTTGCGCTGATTAACAATGCGCACTGCTACATTGTTATTAATCCCGGCCACGTAAGAGAGCAGGGCTGCAGAAGCGCTGTTCAAGTCAACTCCAACACTGTTAACACAACTTTCCACCGTTCCGGACAGGGCAGAATCAAGTTCTTTGGCTGGCATATCATGCTGGTACTGGCCGACTCCGATCGCCTTGGGATCTATCTTGACAAGTTCAGCAAGCGGATCCTGAAGGCGGCGGGCAATCGACACCGCACTCCTTTCAGCCACATCAAGATTGGGAAATTCTTTTTTTGCAGCCGGTGATGCCGAGTAGACACTTGCCCCGGCTTCATTGACAATAGTATACTCCACGGAAAGTTTGTGTTCCTTGATCAGGTTAGCAATAAACTTTTCGCTTTCCCGGGATGCTGTGCCGTTACCGATCGCTATACTGTCAAACCGGTGCTTTTCCATTAATTGCAAGACTTTCCTGGTTGTTCCTTCCCAATCATTGCGCGGTTCGGTCGGATAAACGGCAACTGTTTCGAGAAGTTCTCCCGTTTCAGAAACACAGGCCAATTTGCAGCCGGTGCGGAAACCGGGATCCCAGCCCAACACCCGTCGTTGGCGCGCCGGGGGAACAAGCAACCTTTTTTTCAGATTCTCCTTAAAGACGACCAGGGCACCTTCGACCGCTTTTTCAATCAGAGAATGCCACATCTCCCTTTCCAGCGAATGGTGAATCAGGCGCCGATAACCGTCGAAGGAAGCATCATTAATTAACTTCTGGCATGTCTCGTTCTGATCACGGTTAATATATTTTTCAGCTATCACTGCCAGCACATTCTCCTCGGGGACAATTACTTTTAAATCAAGAACCTTTTCTCTTACCCCCCGATTAATGGCCAGGACGCGGTGTGATTTTATTTTTGAAAGAGGCTCACTGTAACCATTGTAATCATCGTAAGTATTGACCTCGTCATGATCCTTTTTATTAATCTCCACCTTACCCTTCCGGTGATACAACTGGCGCAATTTTTTACGTACCGCGGCATCGTCGGATATGATTTCAGCAATAATATCAGAAGCTCCCTGCAGAACGGCAGCTCCGTCAGGTAAATCCTGTTCCGGATCAATATATTGCTCCGCTTCTGCAGGCGGGTCGACCTGCCCTTCCATGATGGATAGGGCAAACGGTTCGAGTCCTTTTTCACGGGCTGCAGAAGCCCTGG
>SL_8KL_010_SEDDRAFT_10004162_pt1 | contig 11732 bp, 7 predicted proteins | sample SodLakKL_010_SED_4_FD_11160 | JGI IMG/M metagenome (IMG submission 11160) | reverse complement strand
TACCGATTACGATAAGAAGCTCAATCAACGTAAAACCGCCTTCGGCGTTCACGTTGCGTGGCAGTGTAAAACTTTTTTGTTTTGTGTTTTTCATAAATAAACTGTTTTATTTTCCGCCGACCTTTTTGTTTTGCTTTTAAAAACCGTTTTCATAGGTATTAGTTCCCAATAATTCTTACAAACTCTTCTTTTACCCATCCCTCCACAAAGCCGTCTCTTCTTCTTATTTTCACCCATCCGTTATACTTTTCTAATTTCCTGTAAAGTACATCTGTTCTTGCTTCCCTTATTACTTCTCCTTCCTCTTCCGGGCTTTCGCGGATAACCGTGCCTTCTCCCTTGTCAAAAACAACCATATCAAGATCCCTGTGCATTATCTCTTCCATCTGCAGAGCAATCAAAACCCTTTCTTTGAGCGGCTCTAGGGGGTAGGGAACAGGCTGAAAAGTGATATAATAAGCGACAAGAAGCAAAAGTCCCATAGTAGAAAGGATAATGAGAATCACAACCAAATACATCGGCAGCTCTTTTTTGTTTTCCCTTGTTCTTGTCCTCATATTTTCAAAGTATAAACTATTTTCTAAAGCTCTTCAATGTCTCCCGCATGAATCCAGCCCTCCACTCCTTCTTCTATTTTAATTCTTACCCAGTCTCCTCTTTGCTCTACAACTTCGTACTCTTCTCCTATAGCCATTACTCCGATTATTCTTCCCTCTCCTTCCGGCCTCTCGTAAACCGCCGGATCTTCGAGAAGTCTTCCGGAAACAACTACCACGTCTTCCTCCTCAACCTCGACTTCATCCTCTTCTACGTCAACTTCTTCCGGTTCCTCTACTTCCTCTTCCACCTTTATTGTCTTTATAGCCTCTACATTTTCTCCATGAACCCAGCCCTCCACTTCTTCTTCTATTTCAATTCTCACCCAGCCCCCTCTTTGCGCGGTAGCCCTGTATTCTTCTCCTCTTGTAGCCGTTCCTACCACTTCTTGCTCCTCACCGGGGCCTCTATACACTTCCGGGTCTTCTTCTATGTCCTCGGAGATGACAACGACATCCATATGCTCCACTTCTTCTTCAAGCACCATCCTTACCCTGTCCTGCAAGGGCTGCATCGGCGCAGGTACGGGAAGGTATATAAGAAAATATATTGCCAGACCAAGAAGGGCTACTCCGGTAAGAGAGATAAATAGGGCCACAAGCAATACGGACCTGGTTGTCTCTTTCTGGCTTCTTGTTTCCTGGGTTTGCACTTCCTCGGGGAGAAGGTTAATACCGTCTTTTATCGGATTTCTATAAAGCGACCTTAATCCGAGACCGATAACGTTTGCATATAAGACACCTTCTTTTTCGTTTAGAAGCCCCATGTCGTTTATCTTACTTAGAGGGTTTCCGAGTTTGAACTTTAATTCCTTGCTTTCTTTATTTAGAAAATCGACTATTCCCGGCAAAAGCGATGTTCCCCCGGCAAGAAGGACTTCCTTTATTTCCTTTCCAAATTCCCTTTTATGATAAGCCGCAGCTCTTTCGGCCTCTTTAACTATTTTCTTCCCGTGTTCTTTAAGAGCATCATAAGTTTTCCCGTCTTCTTTAAACCCTTCGTTTTGCTTCATTTTCTCGGCCTCTCCCTCGGAAATATCAAAATATTCCGCCACTTTCTTAGTAAAATAATTTCCGGCATAAGGAGAAATAGCCGAAACGGAGATTGAAGCTTTTCCTCCAAATACGCTTAAAACGGTTGTCCTCGCTCCCATATCGAGAATCATTCTGCTTCTGCTGTCCGCCATTACCGTTTCTTCTTTTTTCTCTCTTTTCACCTTTTTCAGAGGCAGAAGCGCTCTGCCTATGGCCGCTCCCTCTATCTCAAAAGCCACCGGTTCCACATTGGTTGATTTGAAGAAGTGAATATACATATCCACAACACTCTGCTGAACGGCAACACAAAGCACTTTCGCTCCCCTTTCCTCACCCGGAACTTTAATAAAGTCCCAATAAAGCTCTTCCTCTTCTTCGGGTACCGTTTCTTTTATTCTCCTTTCAATCTGGCCGTAAATATCCTCTTCATTTTCAAAATTGAATACTTGTACATATGTTTTAGATTCGGGTAAACTGACTATCGCCTTGTGTTCTTTTCTCTTTATTGCCAAGGGTTTTTTTCTTGTATGCTCGGGTACGTGAAGAGGTTGGGGTTTTGTGTTTTTTAGAGTGTCACGCAGCGCTTCGGAAAGCCTCTTTTGGTTTAGTATTTCGCCGTTCTCCACTACTCCTTTTTCAAGAAGCGACCTCCCATAGGAGTTGACAATACCGTTTTTGTCAATAAGTAGTACCTCTATAGAATAATCACTAATATCCACCCCTACAAGCAAATATCTTGTAATAGCAAAAAATTCGCTGAGGATCTGCGTACCTTTGAGCGCAGTAATTTTTCTTCCTACCTTCTGCCCAAAAGTTATCTTCTTCTCCTCCTCTTTTTTTTCTTCCTCTTCTTTAGCCTCCTTTTTCTCAAGCTCTACCCCCTTGGCCTCTTCCACGGCTCTTTTTCTTGCCTCTTGGATTGTCCTTTCTTCCTCGGGTGTTCTTTCTTCTTCTGTCTTCTCTTCCTTTTCTGCTTTCTCCGATTCCGATTGAGAGACTACCTCCTCTTGCTCCTTGCTATCGTCACTGTCATCGTCATAGTCATCACCATGGTCATCCTGAGGCTTTTTCTCACCCACGTCATCCTGAGGAGCTACTTCATCCACGTCATCCTCAGGCTTTTTCTCACCCACGTCATCCTGAGGCTCTGCCGAAGGATCTCCCTTTTCAGGCTTCGTTCCGGTATCATAAGCTTCCCTGTTTTCTTCTATCAACTTCTCTAAAATAAAAGACGGTGTGGCTCCTCTTTTTTGAGCATCTTCAAAGGCCTTCTTTTTATGGGGATTATCCTTTATGACTTCTTTTAGTATATTCTCGTCCTCCGCTCCCTCACTGCGCAACTTTTTTACTTTTTCTATCGTGCTTAACACCTTTTCCTCCCTCTCTTTAGCATTCTCTTTTATAATTCTTTCCAGAATCTGCGAAGCACTCGCTCCTCTTTTTTGAGCATTTTCAAAGGACTTCTTTTTGTGGGGATTATCCTTTATGACTTCTTTTAGTATATTCTCGTCGCTCACCTCTTCCCCACGTAATTTTTTTATTTTTGCCAGAGTATCTTCCATTTGCTTATTATAGCTTAAAATCTATATCGTCAACATCAACTTCCTCCCCTTCTTCACTTTTTTCTTCTTTCTCTTTATTTTGATCCTCTTCTGCTTTTTCTTTTCTCATTTTCTCTTCCTCCCGGGCTTGCCGAAATTCTTCTTCCTTTTTTGCTTTCTCCTTTATTTTTTCTGCCGTTCTTCTTTCTTCTTCCTTTTCTTCTTCTTCCCTCTTCTTTTCCTCTTCTCTCCGCTGTCTTTCTTCCTCTTCTTTTTCTTTCTTCTCTTTTTCCTTATCTTCTCTTCTTTTTAATACTTTCTCCTTTAATTCTTTTGCTCTTTTTACCAAATCCGTATTTTCTTTAATCTCCTCGAAAAGCTCATTTCCACTTTCCATTTCATTTAAAATATTTTCTACCGGATCAAGCGCCTTAAATAACTGGTCTTTCTCGAAATATCCTTGTGCTTCTTTGTACATATTTTCAAGCTCTTCTTTTTTCTTTTCCTTCTCCTTTTCCCATTCTCTTCTTTTTCTTTCTTCTTCCTCTTTTTCCTTTCTTTTTTCTTCTTCGCTTTTTTGTATTCTGGCGTCTTCTTTAAGTAAATTCGTTTTTTCCGCAAAGTCCGTCTTTTCTTTTATATCTTCAGTCCATTCATCTTTTTTCTCCAGCTCTTTTAAGAGATTTTCCGCAAGTTCAAGCGCGTCGGAAAATTCATTCTCTCTAAAGCTCTTTGCAGCATTCTTATATATATTCTTAAGTTCTTCCTGTCTTCTTTCTCTTTTCTCTTCCCATTCTCTTCTTTTTCTTTCTTCTTCCTCTTTTTTCTTTTTTTCTTCCTCCTTTTGTTTTTGTGTCCTGATATTCTCCTTAAGGAGTTTTGCTTTTTCCGCAAAGTCCGTCTTTTCTTTTATATCTTCAGTCCATTCATCTTCTTTCTCCAGCTCTTTTAAGAGATTTTCCGCAAGCTCAAGCGCGTCGGAATATTCTTCCTCTCGAAGTCTTTCTGCAGCATTCTCATATATATTCTTAAGTTCTTCCTGTCTTCTCTCCCTCTTTTCTTCCCATTCTCTTCTTTTTCTTTCTTCTTCCTCTTTTCTTGTTATGACCTCTTCTTTAAATTTCTCCACTCTCAGTAAGTCTTTTTCTTTTAATACGCCTTTCCCTTCTTTAATTATATTTTCTGCCTTTTCCTCCGCCTCCCCATAGCCACCTTCTTTAAAGATTTCCTGCGTTTCTTTAAATATTTCTTTTAACTCTTTTTCTTTTTCCTTTCTTTCTTCCTCTTCTTTTTTCTTTTTTTCTTTTATTTCTTCTATTTTTTCTTTTCTTCTTTCTGCCTCATCATTATTCTTTCCGATTTCTTCATTTAACTCCTCTATTTCTTTACTTAAAGCGGTAAAGTGCGGTTCCGTATATTCAAGCTTCTCTCTCACCTTTTTTAAATCTTCTTCCAAGTTCCATCTTTCTTCTTTGACTTTCGTTCTTTCTTTTTCTTTTTTGACTCTTTCTTCTTCCAATCTTCTTTCTTCCTCTATATCTTCAATATTCTTTATATTTTCTTCAATCTTCGCCTCTTCTTCTTCGATTTGTTTTTCCCGGCCCACTACTTCTTCAACTTCTCGGGAAAGCTTTTCGTTTATTTCTCTCAGTCTGTTTACTCCCGGCTCCGTTTCTTCCTTTTTACTTAGAAGACTTTGTAGTCCTTTCTCCACAATTTCCCTTTCTTCCTCTATTTCTTTAAGTTGCTCTTTTACATCCTCTTCTTCTTCAAGAGAGGGAAGTTCTCCGTCTCTTTTTACCCTGTTTTCTTCTCTTTTTTTCCTGGCATCTTCATCTATAAAAAGATTACTGAAATCAATCTCCGGAAACTCTATCTCTTCTTTCTCTTTTTTCTCCTGAACTTGCTCGCGTCCTTTTTCCTCTCTTTTTTCTATTTCTTTTATTAGTTTTTCCGCTTCCTCTCTAATTTTATCTCCGCCAAAGAGACGCGCAAAAAAACCTCCTTTACTACCGGGTTTATTTATAATCTCCTTTGCCTTGTTAGCGGCCTCATCAAATCTCTCGTTGTGGAAAAATTCTGTCGCCTCTTTAAGAAGCTCTCCTCTCTTGTCATCCTCTTTGTCACTGTCATCGTCCTGCTCTGAGCTCACCGAAGAGTCATCGCTTGCCCTGTAGTGAAACTTGTTTCTACTACCGGGGTCATGGTCATCGCCATGGTCATCGCCATCGTCCGCCTGATCCCCACTCTCACGGGAATGATAAGGAGTATCTTCCTTCACTTCCTCCTCTTGAGCTTGCCTTTCTTGAGCTAACTGGGTTTCCTCCTCTTTTGCTTTTCTTCTTATCTCCTCTATCTCTTTCTGCTCAGCTTCTCTATTTTTTTCTTCCTGAGCCTTTTTACGGGCTTCTTCTTTCCTTTCTTCTTCCACCCTTCTTTCGGTCTCTTCCTCCTCGACCTGAGCCTGTCGAAGAGATTCTTTTTCTTCTTCCTTTCTCTCTTCCTGAGCCTGTCGAAGGGCTTCCTCCTCCTGAGATTTTTTGCGGTTTTCTTCTTTTCTTTTTATCTCTTTTCTAAGAGCATCCCCTTTTTTTAAGAAGTCCGTTTCTTGCTTTATTTCTTTTATTAAGTCCTCTTCCTTTTCCAGTTCTTTTAAGAAATTTTCCGCAAATCTAAGAGCTTCGGAAAACTCCTCCCTTTCGAGATAGTTTGACGCTTTGTCGTAGATTTGCTTAAGCTCGTTTTCCTTTTTTTCCTTTTTTTCTCCCCATTCTTTCTTTCTCTCTTCTTCCAGTCTCTTTTTTTCTCTCTCTATCTCTCTTCTTTTCTCTTCCAGGTTTTTCTGATTTTTTATTCTTTCTTTGAGTCCCCTCATTTTTTCCTCTGTTTCCCCTCCTTGCTCATCGAGGTTTCTCAGTTCTTCCTCTATTATTTCAAGCGCTTTGTCAAGATTTTTTTCTTCAAAATATTTAAACGCTTCCTTATATGCTTTCTCATTTCTTGCATCTCTTTTTTTCTCTTTCTTCTCCTTTTCTTCTATTTTTGTCTTCAGCGCTTCCGCTTTGTTTTTAATATTTGTTTCTTTTGCCAGCTCTTCAATTACACTGTCTCCTCTCTTAAATTCACTTAAAAGCTCTTCTATGGAATTAGCCGCTTTAGAGGTTTCATTTCCTTCAAAATAATTGAGAGCGCGACTAAGGAGTTTTTGCAACTCCTCCTTTTTTTGCTCTTTATTTTCTTCTTTTTCCTTCTTTTTTTTCTCTTCAAATAACTCCTTTTCTTTTGCTATTCTTCGCCTTTTCTCTTCCAGCTCCTTTTGCGCCTTCTGCGCCTTTTCTTTTAGCCTTTCCTGCTCCTTGATTTCTCTTATCTTTTCTCTCCTTTTTTCAATAGCGGTAGTCTTGATTCCCATTCTCTTTTCCCAAAATTTCAGCTTTTCCGTAATTTCCTCTTTTTCCGGACTGTCCCCTTCTGTCTGCCTTCTTTCTTCCAGCGCTTTTTGAATTTGTTTCTCCGTCTCTCTTCTTTTTTGCAGTATCTCTTCTACTTCTTTCTTTAGCTCTTTTATTCCTTTCCCGCTTATATCTTCCTCTTTTAGTTTTTGTAGCGCGTGTTCAATTTCTCTCTTTCTTGCTTTTTTGCGAACTTCTTTTGCCAACTCCTTTTCTTCTCTCTTCCTTTCAAGCGCCTTCTGTCTCTTCTTTTCTCTTATTTTTCTTATAGCTTTCTCTCTTTCTTTTTTCTTCCGCAAAGCAATCTCCTCTTCCAGCATTTGCACTTCTTCCTTCTTTTTCTTGGTAGACGCTTCCAGCTCTTTTACTTTTATACTTATTTTCTTTTTTTGCGGTCTGAGATTTTCCGTTATTGCTCTTTCCATTCTTCTTACTCCTTCGCTTAGCTCTTTTATTTTATCTTCAATTTCCCATTTCCTGTCTTCCACTTTTCTTCGTTTATCTTCTTCTTCCCATCTCTCTTTCTCTATCTCTCTTAATTTTTTCGGTTCTTTCTCTTTTCTTTCCCTCTCCTCAATTTTCTGCTTTTCCCCTCTTATCTCCCCGTCCTTCTTTTCTAATATTTTTACTTTACGCACAAAACCGGCCCTCCTTTTAAGTACCTTTGCTCTTTTTTCTTTTAGTTCTTTTTCTTTTCTTGAAAGCTCATCCAGCTCTTTCTTTTTTTCTTTTTTGAGCTTTTCTTCTTTCTTTCTTTCTTTTTTCTTTTTAATTTGTGTCTCCTTTAGCCTTTCAGAACCAAGTTGTTTTTTGTTGTGCATAGTAATAACAACCATATTTGGTTACCCTCCTTTTTCTATAATAACATATTTTTCGTATCAAATTAACCGTTTTAATATAGTCCTTGAGTTACTTCATAAATAGGCATTATAATCGCACTTGCGATAAAAGCCACAAAGACACCGATAGCGATAAGAAGCATCGGCTCCAACACGTTCGGTAACTTTTTTGTTTTCTCCGTAACCCTACCGGCAAAAAAACTCGCCAAATACGAAAATGAATCCCCGTATGATCCTGTTTCTTCTCCCGTCGCTACGACGGAAATAAAAACTTGCGGATAAAGGTCGGGGTACTTCTCCATTGTCTCCGAGAATCCCGTTCCCTTGGCAACCCTGGCCCTGATGTCATTTAGAGATTCTTTGTATCTTATATTAGTGACCGATTCGGCAATAATATCAAGTGATTTGTTTATCGTAAGTCCACTACGAAATAGTGTGGTAATAAGCTGGGCAATAATCGTAAGTTGATAATCTTTGGATATGCTCCCGAATACGGGAAACTTTAGTTTCAAGATGTCAAAAATTCTTTTTACCGACTTAATCCTAAGTAGACCGTAAAATCCTCCGATAAGGGCTGCGACTCCCCCGATAACGAGAAGCCCGTGACTCTGCATTATTTCGGATACAAAGAGAAGCACCCTCGTCATTAGAGGAAGCTCTACGTCAAGGGTACTGAAGATAGGAAGGAGCTGTGGTAAGACAAAAACAGAGAGAGCGCCTCCCAAGATGACTGCAAAGCTGATAATTATCTTTGGATAGAGAGTGGCCGAACTTATCTCTTTTTTCAGTTCGTTATCCCTTTCCAGCCAATCACCTAAAAACCCTAAGTTCTCCTCAAGAGTACCCGACTCCTCACCAGCACGAATAAAACTGACAAACACCTTTCCAAAGTGAGGGCTTTCATCAAACACTTTATGCAAAGAAGTCCCTTTTTCTATTTTCTCTTTAGCTCCCTGCAGGGTTTTAGCAAGTACAGGATTTCTGGCTTGCTTGGTAAGAAGCGCAAAAGACTCGTTAATCGGTTTTCCACTCTTAATAAGAAGTGAAAGGTTTTTCACCAAATCCACTTTCTCTTGCGTACCTACTTTTTCCAATAAACCCATAAAAAAATGTTTAAATTCGAAACTCTAACATCTAAATACTAAACAATATCAAAATCCAAAACCACGAATCCGGATAGACAATTGACAAGTGACTTTTGACCATTGACAATCATATCATTTTTTAATCTCGTTTAATAATTTTCTTCTGAATGCTGTTAGTTGGTTGGTAAGTTTTTCCGCCTTATATAGGTAGATTTCGTGATTATTTTTTGAAATATACTTAAGATCCAATGCAAGATCCATAACAGCAACTACTTCATTAAGCGATGTATGTGCTCTATTTAAAAACAGTGCAAAATCTTTGTCCGTATTCCGGTCAGCTCCTTCAGCAATATTCAGTATTATCGAATCCGCTGCTCTCCATAGTTGTGACCGTAGTCCGTAAACTTCTTCCTTTGGAAAATTTTTCTTGGAAAGATATTTGGCTTCTAATATAAAATTTCTGGCATCCCGGTAGACCTGAAATTCCCTAAATCTGAATTTTTTCATAGGTCAAATGTCAATAGTCAAATGTCAATGGTCAATGGTCAATAGTCAAATATCAAACTATGCTTTCGCTGTTTTCCTCACTTCCTCAAACGTCGTAACCCCCATAAGCGCCTTGGTAACCCCGTCAAGCAACATGGTTGACATCCCCTGCTCTATGGCTTTTCTTCTTATAATATCCGACGACTCTTTTTTTACAATCAAATTTCTTATGTCCTCGGTCACTTCTAACACTTCGAAAATTGCCGTTCTGCCGTCATATCCCGTATCGTTGCAAAACTTACACCCTTTCCCTTTGAAAAATTTGACTTTGGCTAAGTTATTTTCCTCGGATACGTCTTTTATTATTTTTGCAAGTTCCGTTTCCGTAGAAAGCATATCAATATCTTCTTTCGAAAGCGAGTGCTCTTCTTTGCACTCCTTACAAATCGTTCTTACAAGTCTTTGGGCAATAGCAATATTTACCGAAGACGCGACGAGAAAAGACTCCGCCCCCATTTCCAAAAATCGCGGAAACGTGGTAGCAGCATCATTCGCGTGAACACTGGTAAGCACTAAGTGACCCGTCATAGCAGAGTTAAGCGCCATATCCACTGTTTCATTATCACGAACCTCACCAACCATAATAATATCCGGGTCTTGCCTCACAATAGATCTGAGTCCCTTGGGAAAAGTAATGTCTTTTGCCGGATTAACCTGCGTTTGTTGCACCCCCTCCACGTTGTACTCCGCCGGATCCTCAATGGTCATAATATTTACTTCCGGAGTATTAAGCATTTGGAGGAGCGAATAAAGTGTTGTTGTTTTACCCGATCCGGTAGGTCCGACAGAAAGAATCATTCCGTACGGTTTTAAAGCCGCCCCTTTTACTTTTTTAAAATCAGCTTCCAAAAAACCAAGCTCATCAATGGAAAATCTTTTACCTCTCTGCATTAAAAGCCTCATTACCACGTTCTCGCCTTCGGTAATCGGCATAATAGAGACACGCACATCCACTTCTCCTCCACCGGTTCCGGAAAATTCAAACCTTCCATCTTGAGCAGCCGCTTTTTCATCCGTTCTTAATTTTGCCATAATCTTAATTCTGGAAACTATCCTGTCGTGAAGATGGCGGGGGTATTCCGCCACTTTGTGTAAAATCCCGTCAATTCTAAACCTGATTATTGCAAACTCGGAAAAGGGTTCAATATGAACATCCGAAGCAAGGTTACTGTAAGCATATTCCATAATAAGACTTACAAGTTCTACAACGTTCTCTTCTCCTCCCGTTTTCGATTTTTCAAGTTCCTTGATAAGCCTTCTCATCTCAGCCATAAGATCTCCCCTGTACTGCTTTAGGGCCTGTTCCATATCAAAAGGAGTGGCATAGTAAATATCCACTCTCTTTCCTGTTTTCTGCTCTAAAATCTTAAAAAACGGGTAATTGACAGGGTTGGAAGTTGCGACTTTTAGGACTTTGTCATCTTCCTCATAAACAATAGCATGTTGGGAAAAAGCAACCACTTCAGGAATGTAATCGAGCATCTCGTTTGTAATCTCAGCAACGTTCGCTTTTTTCAGTTTTACAAACTTATAACCAAGCGCATTAGCCGTTATCTCTCCCAATTTTTCATCCTTTATAAGTCCTTTTTCAACGAGTAGCTTATCCAAGGGAACATTCCTCCCCCCCGCTTCCTTTTGCGTCATTTCAAAATCATTGGCCTTAACATAGTCAGGCACAAGCAGTTCTTCCAATTTTTCTTCCGAAATCAACATAAATAATTTAACATTTGACTATTGACAGTTGACATTTAACCACCGGTAACACTCATAATTAGGTCAAAGGTCAATGGTCAACAGCTATTTATCAATTCTTCATCTTAGCATTTCTTTTATCCAATGCAAAGGAAGTTTTTCCTCATTTCCTCACATTTTCTGTGACCACAAACTCCCGGGACCTTTCGTATTCCGTTCGTCCCAAAGGATTGTGAAAATTAAAGGTAACTTCTGCTCTTACAGAGTCTTCTAAAAACTCTTCAAATTGCAAACCGCTAACTACTATGGAGTCTGTTGTTAATCTTCCCACGTGCTCCCCACCCCTGGATATCATTATGGCGCCCTCATCAAGAAAAATTTCCGTCGGATCTTGCGCAGGAGAGCTCATCTCTAAAGAGAGGGTGTCTCCTATCGCGCTATTTACTCCCTCCGAATTCCTAACAAGATAAGTTATTTTCTCTAAAGACAAGCTGGCGTTTCTGTTTATATCTTCCATGGTAATGACTCGCGCCCTTCCGTGCAGCACGTTCGTGCCGGCAAGTGTTAGTGCCAACACAACAAAGACAACAATCCCGCTGTAAATAAGAAACTCTATTAGGGTAAAACCCACAGCGGAGCTGTGACATTGACATTGACCATGACATTGACAGTCCTGACGGAACGATGGCTTTTGGCTTTTGATTTTTGTCATAATTAATTTTTAATAGATAGTTTGTTGTTAAAAGCTCTTAATCGTTTAATAGACATCCCACTCTCTAAGCCTAAAGTTATCATTTGTCATCGCCCCGCCCCGTAGTGAACCGCAGGTTCTACTACTGGGGTCATCGTCATCGCCCCGCCCCGTAGTGAACCGCAGGTTCTACTACTGGGGTCATCGTCATTGCCCCGCCCCGTAGTGAACCGCAGGTTCTACTACTGGGGTCAT
>SL_8KL_010_SEDDRAFT_10004160_pt1 | contig 11736 bp, 6 predicted proteins | sample SodLakKL_010_SED_4_FD_11160 | JGI IMG/M metagenome (IMG submission 11160) | reverse complement strand
CATTCACATTTTGGCTATAAGCCCGGCGATGATTACGAGCTATTTAAATATGAGCCACTTATAGAGTATCTTGAAAAACTTCAGGACGCTTCAAACAAAGTGGCAATGAAACAAGTAGGCCATTCGGAGTTGGGAAGACCAATGTATGTTACATTTGTTTCTTCTGAAGAGAATATTGCCAATCTTGATGGACTGAAAAACATCAATCGTGAGCTGGCATTAAATAATGAACTCACACCAGAGCAACAAGATTCTCTTACATCAGAAGGAAAAGCTTTCCTGTTCCTGGCAATGTCAATGCATGCTACGGAAGTAGGGCCGGCACAAGCTACACCCAATATAATATACGAATTGATCACATCTGATGATCCGGAATTTAAAAAAATTCTGGATAACACTGTTTTAATGATTATGCCCAGCCATAATCCCGACGGAATGAACATGGTAGTAGAACACTACCACAAATACAAAGACACACCGTATGAAGGCAGCAGTATGCCCGGTGTTTATCACAAATACGTTGGCCATAATATCAACCGGGATTTTTTAACATTAACACAATCCGAAAACCAAGCTGTAGCAAATATTTTTAGTAAAGACTGGTTTCCGCAGATTATGGTTGAAAAACACCAAATGGGTTCAACCGGCCCAAGGTATTATGTTTCACCACCTCATGATCCTATTGCAGAAAATGTTGATCCTGGCATCTGGAATTGGATGCGCGTATTTGGTTCAAAGGCGTTGACCGAAATGACCGAAGCCGGATTAAAAGGCATTTCTGTAAATTATCTCTTCGACAATTACTGGGTAGGTCACACAACCACAAGCCTCTGGAAAGGAGTTGTTGCAATGCTTTCTGAAGCAGCAAGTGTTAACCTTGCCTCCCCAATATATGTTGAACCTAATGAATTACGTACGATCGGTAAAGGATTGGGAGAATACGACATTAGTATCAACTTTCCACAACCCTGGCCTGGCGGATGGTGGCGACTGTCAGATATTTTGGAATACGAAAAAGAAAACACCTTATCTTATCTTAGAACAGCTTCCACACATCGCGAAGAAATACTAAAATTTCGTAATGAACATACAAAAAGAGAAGTAGAAAGAGGCAAAAACAAACCACCCTTCTACTATATAATGCCAAAAGAACAACATGACCAAAGTGAACTTATTGAATTGGTTAACTTGTTAAATAAACAGGGTATAAAAACACACCAGCTCAAAAAAGAAGTGCAAGTAGAAAACCGTCTCTATAAACCCGGAGATATAGTCGTTACACTTGCACAACCCTTTCGGGCATTTATTAAAGAGATATTGGAAGAGCAAGATTACCCGGCACGTCATTATACTCCCGGCGGTGAAATGATCAGACCATACGATGTCACCTCATGGTCTCTGCCACTTCACAAAGGAGTTGAAGCAATAGAAGTCAATACAAGAAATCTCAAAATGGAGGACCTGCTTGAAGAAACAAAGTCTCCATATTCCATCCCAACTGATAAACCAGAAGAATTTGAACACGTCCTTTTCACAGCCACAAACAACGAAAGCTACAAGGCTGCTTTCAAAGCTATGCAAGAAGGACTGACAGTTTATCGAGCCAAAAGCTCTTTCGAATACGAAGGAAACAAATACCCAAAAGGAAGCTTTATCATAGAAGATCACAGAAATCTTGATGATGTATTGGATCAACTCAAAACAGGACCAACATATATTACAAATATCAATGTTGAAACAAAAGAAATCCAACACCCAAGAATTGCTTTAGTTGAAAGCTGGTTCCATGATATGGATGGGGGTTGGACAAGATATATTTTCGATACTTACAACATCTCTTATGACGCTTTTAGACCTGAAGACCTCAGAGAAGACGACCTGTTAGATGATTATGACGTGGTAATATTTACAGATGAAAATAAATCAGTATTACTTAGCGGCAAATATGAAAGAAACGGCAGGGTAACAATTCCAAGATATCCACCTGAATATACAAAAGGAATGGGAAGCGAAGGTCATGAAAACATTCTCTCATTTATTGATAATGGAGGAAAAGTTATAGCCTGGCGAGGATCTACAGAACTTTTTACCGGGGCTTTAAGCTTTACCAAAGATGATGAAAAACAAGAATTTCAATTACCGTTTAGAGATATTTCAAGTAATCTGGCCCAAGAGGGCTTATATGTCCCGGGTTCATTTTTGAAAACAAAAATACGTAAAGACCATCCTGTGACACTAGGTATGCCGGATAAAACAGGAGTCTTTCATCGTGGTAGCCCGGTATTTTCTACATCAATCCCATATTTTGATATGGACAGACGGGTTATTGCATCATTTACAGAAGATGAGATTCTTATGAGCGGATATGCCGAAGAAGAAGACCTGCTGTCAGAAAACCCTGCTGCCATCTGGTTATCAAAGGGTGAAGGTCAAATGGTCTTCTTTACATTCAACCCGCAATTCAGAGCATCTACACCTGCTACATATAAAATGCTTTTTAACTCAGTACTTATAGACTAATTGAAAAATTTTCGAATATAGAAAAAGCCAAGCTTAAAATATGTAAAAATTGGAAAATGGCTTAGATAATTGTGAAGGCGGTAAGAAAGTAATAAAAGATTACTCGGGACCTAGCGGTTGTTCATGGGTAAAATAAAATAATTTTTTTAACTTTTTTGTAATAAACTAAATGTTTTTCGTATTTTGGCATATAATTTTTTCAATATCAAAAATTTAAAACACAAAAAACTGCAAACATGAAAAAAATCTGGATTTATTTTATTCTATTATTAATGGTGGTTTCATCTTGTGAAGTTCCTACAGAAAATCCTTTCTTTGAGGAATATGACACGCCTTTTGGAGTACCGCCATTTGACAAAATAGAAAACGAGCATTTTATGCCGGCAATTGAAAGAGGCATAAAAGAACAGGAAGCTGAAATTGAAGCAATTGTTGAAAACCCTGAGCCAGCATCTTTTGAAAACACTATTGAAGCATTGGAATACAGTGGTGACTTGGTAAATCGCGCATCTCGTGTATTTTTCAACTACAATTCCAACAAAATATGCGATGAAATAGAAGAACTGGCTAGAGAAATCTCGCCAAAATTATCGGCTCACTCTGACAACATTTACCTGGACGATAAACTCTTTGAAAGGGTTGATGAAGTTTATAACCAAAAAGAAGAGTTGGATCTTAAGGCCGAACAAAAAAAGTTGCTAGAACGAACACATAGAAGGTTTGTTCGCAACGGGGCAAACCTGCCGGAAGAAAAGCAGGAAGTATTAAGAGAAATTAACGAAAAACTTTCATCCCTTACTCTTGAGTTTGGCCAAAATGTGCAGGCAGAAACAAACGATTATGAATTACATATCGTAGACGAGGAAAATCTTTCAGGGCTTCCTTCTTCACAAATAGAAGCAGCCGCTGAAACAGCACGTGATAGAGGCTATGAAGAAGGATGGGTATTCACACTGCATAATCCAAGCGTTAAGCCTTTCCTTACTTATGCTGATAACCGTTCAAAACGAATGGAAATGAAGCTTGCATACATAACACGTGGAGACAATAACAACGAGTACGACAATAAAGAGAATATTAACGATATTGTTAATCTGCGACTTGAAAGAGCAAATATGCTTAATTATCGCAATCATGCCCAGTATGTTCTTGAAGACAACATGACAGAAAATCCCGGAACAGTTAACGAATTCCTCGATGAGCTTTGGGATGCAGCACTGCCAATAGCAAAACAAGAAGCAGATGATTTACAGGAACTTATTTACAGGGAAGGCAAAGAGTTTGACCTCGAGCCATGGGACTGGAGATATTATGCTGAAAAACTACGTAAAGAAAAATTTGATCTTGACGAAGAAGAAATTCGTCCATATTTTTCATTGGAAAATGTAACTGAAGGGGTATTTGACATTACAAACGAACTTTGGGGGCTAACATTCGAAGAACTCACTGATATCCCGGTTTACCACGAAGAAGCAACAGCTTACGAAGTAATTGACAAAGACGGTTCACACCTCGGAGTTATTTATATGGACTTCCACCCACGTGAAAGTAAAAGAGGTGGAGCATGGATGAGCAGTTTCAGAACACAACATGTTGACCAGGATGGTGATTTTATTCACCCCGTAGTTACAATAAATTGCAACTTCTCCAGGCCTTCAGGTGATAAGCCTGCCCTCTTAACTTTCAGGGAAACAGAAACTTTTTTCCATGAATTTGGGCATGCACTCCACGGTTTAATGTCTGATGTGGCATATCAAAGCCTGGCAGGAACATCCGTGCCACGCGATTTTGTTGAACTACCGTCACAAATTATGGAAAACTGGGTCAATGAACCGGAAGTTATGAGAATGTTTGCTAAACACTATGAAACGGGAGAAGCTATACCTGATGATCTAATAAACAGGATGGAGCAAAGCGCACATTTCAACCAGGGCTTTGAAACAGTTGAATATCTTGCAGCATCTATACTTGACATGGACTATCACACAATCATAGAAACTAAAGATATTGATGTTCACGAGTTTGAAGAAAGATGTATAGAACGTATTAACCTTATACCCGAGATTATTTTCAGGTATAGAAGTACTTATTTCAACCATATCTTCTCCGGAGGATATTCGGCAGGTTATTACAGTTACATTTGGTCAGGCTTACTGGATGCTGATGCATATGAAGCATTTGTTGAAACAGGTGATTTTTTCCATCAACCCACAGCTGAATCGTTCCGCAAAAACATACTTGAAAGAGGAGGAACCAAAGAAGCTATGGATATGTATATTGACTTTAGAGGAAGAGAGCCTGAATTAGAGCCATTGCTAAGACAAAGAGGCCTGATACAGGAATAATATCTCATAAACTATCATAAAAAAAGGGCGAAGTATTATCTACTTTGCCCTTTTTTTATAACTATTTTTGATTATTATGAGCCTGTTTATAAAACTTATTTAAAAATGTAATTTCCATACTGCCAATTGACGGATGATCAAGCTTACTTAAATATCTTGAAGCCAAAGCTTCATTGTTAAAAACTAATTTCTTCGATATACTAAAAAAATGCAAACAAACTTTATTATTGTGATGAACAAATAATAACATTATTGGAGAATTTTGTATAGTTTTGCGTACAAAATATGTTTTAATTTTAAGATGTAATACAAAACTCATTTTCACAACAAAGCCTAAAAAATCGCTTTTCTTACATATGCAAAAATTTAATTTATTTAAACTTAAAAACATGAAAAATATAATTAACACATTATTGTTACCGCTCACAGCAATTTTACTTTTATCTACCGGTATGCCGGAAAACAATGAAAACAAACCTAAAGTTACTGAACAGCATGTGGAGCCTGTAATAGAAAATGGCATGGCACAAAAAGTAGAGGCTTTTTCAGATGAAGACACATGGATTCGTCATGACTTGTGGGTAGAAACGGAGTTTGATTCTGATGGAGACGGCAAACCTGATCGCATGCATGTTTCTGTGACTCGCCCACCGCAGACCGAAGAAGGATTGAAGCTACCTGTTGTCTATGAATCAAGTCCATATTATGCGGGAAGAGGGCCCCTTGACAGAAAGTATTTTTGGGATGTGGACCAGGAGCTATATACCAAGCCTGAGCCACGAAAACACTTCGACCCGGTGGAAAGAGACATAGATCGTCCTGTGATATCCAATTCACAAATCGAAACATGGCTGCCATATGGATATATTGTTGTACACTCCTCGTCTCCCGGAACCGGTTACTCACAGGGATGCCCTACCATGAGGCCAAAAGAAGAGGGACTTGCTCCTAAAGCAGTGATTGACTGGCTCAACGGCCGAGCCAAAGGATATACCACCCCTGATGGCGATGAAGAAGTAAAAGCATATTGGACTACGGGTAAGGTAGGCATGATTGGCACCTCATATAATGGTACTCTGGCTATTGCCGCCGCAACAACTGGAGTAGAAGGACTGGAGGCAATTATTCCAATAGCGCCAAACACATCATACTATCATTACTTCCGTTCCAATGGACTGATAGTTCATCCGGGGGGATATTTAGGTGAAGACATTGACTTCCTTTACGACTGGATACATTCAAATCCTGACCGTCGCGAATATTGTAACTCTAAATACAGAGATACAAAGATGGCAGAAAATATGGATCGCATAACCGGCAATTATAATGATTTCTGGGACGAGCGCGACCAACTAAACTTCATCGAACCACTTAACGCTGCAGTGCTTATGGCTCATGCTTTCAACGACTGGAATGTAATGCCAAGCCACAGCTATCGTGTCAATGAAGCGCTAAAAGAAATGAATGTGCCACTTCAGATGTATTACCATCAGGGCGGACATGGTGGAGCCCCTCCTTTTGAGATGATGAATAAATGGTTCACACGCTATCTCTTCGGTATAGAAAACAACGTGGAAGATGACCCGGATGCTTGGATTGCGCGTGAAAATGAAGACAGACTTGAACCCACTCCTTACGACGATTATCCCCACCCCGATAATTCACCGGTGAAGTTCTTCCTTACAGAAGGAGCACCTAAATCAGGTTCATTAGTCATGGAAAAAGTAGCAGATCAGGGTAAAGAAACGTTTATTGATAATGTTTCATTCACTGGCCCCATGCTGGCACAAGCAGAGTGGACAAACCATCGCTTGACCTATGTTACGCCTGAACTCGAAGAAGACCTTCACCTCAGTGGTGTAGCTACAGCAAAAATCAATATGTCAGTTAATAAGCCGGCGGCAAACCTCTCAGTAATGCTGGTATCACTCCCATGGTCAACAAGTAGTAATGCAAATATCACCGAAAACCTTATTACACGAGGCTGGGCCGATCCTCAGAATCGAAACAGCATAACCGAAAGTGAAGCTTTGGTGCCAGGAAAGTTTTACCAGGTAAACTTTGACCTGGAACCCACCGACCAAATAATCCCTGCCGGTCAAAAAGTAGGAATGATGATATTTTCCAGCGATAAGGATCATACGTTATGGCCTGAACCCGGTACAGAAATTACCATTAACCTTAACGATACTTCTGTTATTTTACCGGTGGTTGGTGGCAAAGACGCTGTTACTTATTAACTTATTTTATATGCAAAATAAAAAGCTATTTATAGCGTCTATGTCAGCTTTTTTTTGCCTCAAAATGCTCCTCGAGTAAACGAGCCACATACTTGCCAATGATATCGAATTCCAAATTAACTATAGTACCCTTTTTAAAATTCCTAAAATTAGTTACTTCATAGGTGTAGGGAATTACAGCTACAGAAAACATCCCGGGTTCGGAGTCTACTACAGTAAAACTAACCCCATTTACTGAAATAGAGCCCTTTTCTACGGTAATGTTCTTGGGGCCCCGGTCATATTCGAAATAAAACTTCCAGCTACCATCAAACTCCTCTATCTTAGAACATACAGCTGTCTGATCAACATGACCCTGAACTATATGTCCATCAAGTCTGCCATTTACGGGAGTACATCTTTCCAGGTTTACTTCGTACCCTATATCCCAAATTTTCATATTAGTCTTATCCAAACTCTCCTGGATAGCAGTCATCTTATATTGTTTATTTGCTTTATCTACATCTACTGTAGTCATACAAGCTCCATCATGAGCAATACTCTGATCTACCTTGAGCTCTTCAGCAATATCCGTTTCGATAGTAAAGTGTATATTCCCCTTGTCTCTTTCAATATTTACAACCTTACCCGTAGTTTCAACAATTCCGGTAAACATAATTAAAAAGTTTTATAAGTGAAACANTAATTAATTTAAATATTCAAGTTTAATTGTAATGCAAAATTACTTAATTGACAACAACATTTAATAAAAAGTTATTTATATAAATCTTAAATTATTAAATTGAAATTTAATAAACAACCGAGCTCACATTGTTTGATTGTTTTTTGCGTTTAGGAACTTGTAATTTCCAATAATTCATTTTAGAATTTTAGGAAAAAATAAAAATTACGTGTTTCACTTAAAAAATAGTTTCACAATTAAACTACTTTAGCAACTGAAAACATAATTAATGCTTTTTTCATAATCAATTTTCTTATTAATTAACATTAATGCATTAATTAATTGTTTTTTGGTTCTTGGTTAAGGTTAATTGGGTTTGAAGCCCCCTGTTTCGCACAGGGGGCTTCTTTTTTTTACCCCTTCCCTATTTTCTTTTCACTATTTTAACTTATTTAATATTTAAACTTGACCTTGTTAATTTAATAGAACTATTTTAAGCGAATAAAAATTTAAAAATCTTTCTGCTTTATTACAATTAATATAAAAAGATTCACTATCAGTTTTTAAATATGTTTTAAGTTTTACAAAATTTTCTCAACTATTTCAAAAAAGACCTTTATTAAATTAAAAATTTACTATTTTTGACCCTTTTATAACAATTATCAATAAAGCAAACTAAATTGAATATTTTGGTATAATATGGCAAAACTTAGCAATGAAGGTCGTGACAGTTTTACAAGTAAATTTGGAATAATATGTGCAGCGGCAGGGTCAGCGATAGGTTTGGGTAATATTTGGCGATTTCCTTATATTGCCGGAGAAAGTGGCGGTGGTGCATTTTTAATACTTTATTTTGTTTTCATTATTATGCTGGGTATACCAGTGATGATGTCAGAATTTGTTATAGGACGCCGTGGTCGCCGAAATGCCTACGGTTCTTTTAAAACGCTAGCCCCCGGCAAACCATGGCCAATTGTTGGATTAATGGGCATAGTTGCAGCTTTTGTAATTCTGGCCTTCTACAGTACAATAGCCAGCTGGACTTTAGAGTATCTTATAAAAGCCTTCCAGGACGCTTTTGCAGGTAAAACTACCGGCGAACTTTCAGATATGTTTGTTGCTTTTCAAACCTCAACTATCAGACCTGTAATACTTCAACTGGTTTTTATTGCAATTACGGCAGGTATTATCGTTGCAGGCGTTAAAAATGGAATTGAAAAATACACCAAAATACTGATGCCTTTCTTGCTATTGCTGTTAATTATATTAGCCATACGTTCATTAACACTTCCCGGGGCAGCTGAAGGTATAGGTTTTTTATTTTCACCCGACTTTTCACAACTTGATGCCACTGCCATACTTAATGCTTTAGGACAGGCCGCATTTTCTTTAAGCATAGGCATGGGAGCCCTTATCACCTATGGATCATACATACCCGACCGAACCAACTTGACTAATATTTCTATAGAAGTATCACTTACCGACACATTTATTGCCGTTTTAGCAGGTGTGGCAATTTTCCCGGCAGTTTTTGCAATGGGACTTTCACCCGCCGAAGGACCCGGGTTAATTTTCATGGTTATACCTAATGTGTTTATGCAAATACCAGGAGGATTCTATTTCGGCATTATATTCTTCTTTTTACTTACAATAGCAGCTTTAACTTCAAGCATATCTATCCTTGAGGTCGTTGTAGCTTTCTGTACCGAAGAATTCAAAATAAAAAGAAAATACGCAACTATTATGGCGGCATCAGCAGCCGCTTTGGTAGGCATATTCTGCACATTATCATGGAGCACTTTTGAAGGTGTAACATTCTTTGAAATGAGTATTTTTGATGTGCTGGATTATACAGCCTCCAATATATTACTACCACTGGGTGCTTTACTAATTGTATTGTTCCTGGGATGGCAGCTAAGTAGCTCGGATGTAAAAGACGAATTGTCAAACAAGGGGCTTTTAAAACTAAAACTCTATGGCACTTTTAATTTTATAATTAAGTTCATAGCTCCAGTAGCCATTGCTATTATATTCCTTTATGGAATAGGAATTATTTAAAGTTAATGCACCTTGTTTGTTTTTATAGTACCTAAATTTGTATTGTTTTTTGGTTATACGGCATTAAAATGCTTATAAAAGAATTATTGAATTGTAATTAAAAATTTATTTAAACTTAATTTGTAATTTATAATTTGCTATGCAACAATTTTTAGACAGTTTAAACACAGTTATTACCTGGTATAACGAATACGTGGGTGGTTATCTTTTGTTGATACTATTAGTACCTACCGGTGTTTATTTTGCTATCAAATTCCGGTTTATTCATGTTAGAAAATTTTGGCACTCCTTTGCCATACTTGCCGGACGCTATTCTAAGAAGGGTGATGAAGGAGATGTTAACCATTTTAAGGCATTAACCACAGCGCTTTCAGCTACAGTCGGCACAGGTAACATTGTGGGCGTGGCTCTTGCAATACATTGGGGAGGCCCCGGAGCAGTATTCTGGATGTGGGTGACAGGCTTTTTCGGTATGATGCTGAAAATGGTTGAATGTACACTGGGTTTAAAGTACAGAAAATTTAATAGCGACGGTACCGTTTCCGGTGGGCCTATGTATTATATGGAGTATGGGCTGAAAGAGAAGCTGGGCAAATTTGCCAAAGTACTTGCAATAATATTTGCCGCTGCTACAATAGTATGTTCCCTGGGTACAGGCAATATGGCACAATCCAATTCCATGACAGATGTTCTGCATACCAGTTTTGGTTTTCCAACATGGATTTCCGGTCTTGCAATTACCGGACTTGTGCTATTGATTATAGTTGGAGGACTGAAAAGAATTGCAGAGGTTACATCAAGACTTGTTCCTTTTATGGCTGTTGTATACTTTTTATCAGCCTTATTAGTAGTAATTCTTAATATAGAGCAAGTTCTGCCGGCTTTTGGACTAATTTTTAATGATGCCTTTACAGGAACTGCCGCAACAGGAGGTTTTGTTGGCTCAGCATTTATACTGACACTTACAATGGGAGTGCGGAGAGGCTTGTTTTCAAATGAAGCAGGTCAAGGTTCAGCCGCCATGGCTCATGCAGCAGCAAGAACAAAGTATCCAATAAGGGAAGGAATGGTAGCCTCCGTAGAACCATTTATAGACACACTTTTTATTTGCACCCTTACAGCTATAGTCATCATATTGACAGGAGCATGGCAAAGTGGCATTGCAGGTGTCGGAATGACTGTTGAAGCTTTTGAAACAGGACTAGCCCAAATCGATATAGGTTTTCTGGCTCAATTTATAATTTCCATAGGACTACTGCTATTTGCTTTTTCTACAATAATTAGCTGGTCTTATTATGGATCAAGAGGCGCCCAATACATATTCGGCGAAAAAGCCATTAAACCATACTACTATATGTATGGGATATTTGTATTTTTCGGTTCAATATGGGGACTTGACCTGGTCTGGAGTTTTGTGGATATGGTAATTACCTTTATGACAATTCCTAACCTAATTGCTATAATACTACTTGCTCCTGTTATGAAAAAAGAACTGAATGATTATTTTCAACACAAAGACTATAAGAGTCTTTAAAGTAGAAAGTTAAATGTTTCTCATAGAGAAGTAAAAAGTGAAAAAATAAGCGGTAACAGGTAAAATGTTAAGGGGATGCCATGAAATAACGCATCCCTTTAACTTTTTTACCCTTAAACTTTTAAAACATAAAGCAATAAAACTTACCTCATAGAAGTTATTTAATTAAAATCCATCATTAATCACTAATGTAATCCTCATTAACAAATTATTCACAAAAGACAATAAATATTACATGAGGGTTACATGGATTAAGAACTAAGAGACTGAGAGAAGAAGAGAGTTTAAGAGAGGTTAGAAGTTACTAAAACGAGTCAACAAGTAATCGGCAAGATCAGCATTAAATATTCGTAATTCGTATATTCGTAAGAATTCGTT
>SL_8KL_010_SEDDRAFT_10004159_pt1 | contig 11740 bp, 10 predicted proteins | sample SodLakKL_010_SED_4_FD_11160 | JGI IMG/M metagenome (IMG submission 11160) | reverse complement strand
AATTCTGGTTCCTCTAGACCGGAATCGATGTGTATCGTTCCATCATCAGCTATGGCAGGCGAAGACCTGCAGTTATAACCTGTATCAAAGCTCCACTTTTCAGTACCATCTTGGTTGATCGCATAAAGGTGGTTATCTACAGAGCCGGAAATGATGAAATAATCACATGAAAAATACTTAGAGAAATCAACGAATCTTAAATTCATTTAGTCTTCTAACATATTTAAATACAGCTTTCATCTCGAAGGTTCAAACTTGTTAATGATCTCTTCGATTTGTTCATCGATTTCATCTATCTCTTCTTTTGAGGAGGAGAGTTTTCTTAGAACTATTTGTAATCTGATTATACCGAGACGAGTCATTTTTCCATTTAAATAGATAACAAATTGGTCATCGCAAACCAACTTATTGCTATCACTTGGTAGAAAAAATCTATCGAATTTATCATTTTTCTCTGTTTCTAATAAATTATATCTTAGCATTAATTTTTGCTTGATCTCTTTGACAATTTTTTTTAGATTTGATTGAACTAGTCCTGAATTTCTTTTCTCTGTAACTGGACATTGAATACGCCAACTAACTGAAAAACGGTATATTACAATATAGAGAAAAAATAGGTGACCAAAAACTATCATCATTACTACCAATATTAATAGTTCGTCAAGATTAAGACCAGCCGGTAACTTCAATAGGTTAAAATTTGGAGCTAGAAAATGTAAGACGATGGTCGTTATCATGATAAATATTATTGAAACAAATAAGGATTCTCGATAAATGTTCCCTAGCTCAATTCTTTTTACATCTTTAACTGTCATATTCTTTATCTACAGGAGGGTATAATTGTACAGGAATTTAAGTTTTTTATGTATTACCAGATTCTTCTTGCTTTCAAACTTTATCGCTTCGCTCAGAAGTTGATGAAAGCGCCGAGGAGGAGACGAACAAGACGAAGTCTTGTGAGCGTTTAGAATCCGTTAGGATTCTGAACAGTTTTCGAATCTCCGACGAGAAGTGAGCGAATAAAATGAGTGAACGCCAAAGAAGAAACAGCTTCTTCTTTTTTCACAATTTATTTCGCTAACGCTTAATAAATATGTGAAACGCCGAGGAGGAGATTCGAACTCCTGTGGTGCAAAGCACCAATGGCTCTCGAGGCCACCGCCTTAGGCCAGACTTAGCTACCTCGGCATCGAAGTCGTAATAACAAATCGTGTTATATAAGCTTCTTGGGAGCAATGTATAGAAGTCCAAGACTTTTATATAGATGTTCTATTCCCGTTGAAACATGAAGAGATTGATTGCTATCTTATTGGTATTATTATTCATCGCTTCACAACCGGTTATTGGAGATATAGTAGAAGAAAAAGAACCGGAGATAAAGATCACCGAAGTCTATTATAAAAGTCAGCCAGGCTGTGAATATTTCGTTCTCTCCAACTGGGGTAAAGAGGGTCAAATCGATGAGCTTTTGATAACGGATATAGAAGGCGAACTTGTAATAGAGGATATCAGATTCAAAGAAGGGGAGGAGATCGTGATCGCTGCTGATAAAAATGACTATGAAGATATTTGGTATGAAGAGCCAGATCTCTTGAAGTACGAAGATTTTGAAACATCCGGAAATTTTAGACTGGCAAATCAAGAGGACGAATTACTTGTATATGTTGATGGAGACCTATCTGATGCATTTTATTACGGGGATGGGGAGGGAGGTAAAGGTTGGGTCGGTGAACGTAGTCCAACACTCGGCCATGGAAGTTACGCAAAGAGAAGAGATCAGGACACCAATAGCGCCGAAGACTGGAATTGGTCAAGGGATTGGAAAGTCGGTCACTCTGATTTTAGTTCTGAAAGCTTCTCTTACTACGGAAACATGACGGCTTTCACATCACCAGATGGATCATACGAAGCGGTCAAAGAATTTTTTTCTGGTATCGAAGAATCCCTAAAGGTTTCTATCTATGAATTCAGGAACCTACACCTAGCCGAGTCCATGGCTGAGATGTCGGATGATGGAATAGATGTGAAGGTATTTGCAGAAGCCGTTCCAGTCGGTGGATTGAGTGAAGAGGTGAAAAAATGTCTTAGTAAAATAGAAAATTCGGGTGGTGATGTCTATCTTATGGGGAAAGAAGATTTCTCTCCTTATCGATTTTTACATTCTAAGATTATGATCGCAGATTCAGAAAGTGTATTGATCTCCTCGGAGAATTTTGGGTACAATGGTTACCCTACAAATCCAACTTATGGAAACAGAGGTTGGGGAGCGGTTTTAGAGGACAAAGAAATTGCAGATTATTATACACAAGTCTTTTGGAGTGATATGAAATTCAGTAGTAGATTTTTTTCTACTTATGGAGATGATTTGGATATCATAGAAGAAGATCGTCTAGGAACTTATTCAAAAGAGTTCGAGCCTTTAAAATTAGAGGACTATATATATGTAGAAACGGTTCTTTCTCCAGACACATCTAAGGATTCCATATTAGAAATGATCGATTCCTCAGAGGACTCTATTTATCTGCAGCAATTTTATATCAGATACTGGGAGCAAGAAGAAAATCCGTTCATTAATAACATCATAGAGAGGGCAAAAGACGGTGTTGAAGTCAAGATAATACTCGATTCGATGTGGTATAATCTAGGTGATAATGGTGTCGGTAACGATGATATTGTACAGGAACTCAATAATATTTCTGAGGAGAAGAATATAGATCTCGAAGCTAAATTGATATCCGATGAACATCGGTTCTCCAAAGTTCATAATAAAGGCTTGATCGTAGATGAGGAAAAAGTCCTAGTTTCGAGCATAAATTGGAATTCGAACTCCGTATTGCAAAACCGAGAAGTCGGTGTCATCATATGTAATAAGTATATAGGTGAATACTTCTCTGAGATATTTTTATCAGATTGGAGAGACGATATCATCGATCCGATAGCTGATGCAGGAAGGGATATTGAAACTAATATAGATAGTGTAGTAGAACTCCGTGCTGACAACTCGTGGGATGACAATAATATAAGTAGATACCGTTGGGATGTAAATAAAGATGGGCACTACGAAGGAGAGGGTAAGAGGTTCTCAACTATTTTTACAGAATCGGGAACTTATGAGGTCCTGTTATATGTAGAAGATGAATGTGGTAATTGGGACACCGATACTGTCACTATTATAGTCGAAGAGGAGAAGAGTACATGGATAGATACGGATGGATCCGAAACAAATTTGCCTTATTTATCATTTTTAATATTGTTTACTGTCATAGGTGTGATGATTTACCGTAAATATGGATAGATCAACATATCCTAGGAACGGGGTCACCTACAGGGGTTTCCAAGATCCTAGTTCCTCCAACTTCGGTTCTCAAAACAACTCCTTCGATATCTTTTTTTACCTCTCCAACGATGGCTGCATCTTTGCCCTCATCTGTCTTCTTGATAGCAGCTAAAACATCTTCTGCCAATGAGGGTTCAACAGCCATAATGAATTTACCTTCATTTCCGATTGTGAGAGGGTCGATACCTAATAATTCTCCGCCATTTTTTACCCAGTTTTTCATGGGGATGTCGTTTTCTATTATCTCGATACCTACATCAGATTTAGAAGCAATCTCATTTAGAGAGTTTGCTATACCACCTCTAGTAGGGTCTTTAGCTGATGCTACACCACCAACTTTTAGGGCACTTTCCATAACATCCACTAATGGAGCTATATCGCTTTTGATCTCTCCTTGGAATCCGTACCCTTCTCTTTCAGAGAGGATCGTGATACCGTGATCACCCACGGTTCCGGTCAGGATAATCTTGTCACCGTCCTTCAAATTTTGATCTGAAAGCCAATCTTTCTTCCTTTCTCCTGCTATTTCCATATTTTGATCCATGAGAGGATGTCGTTTTCCTATCCCAGTAGTAGTCATGACCGGAGAATCAAGATCGGTTTTTTCCACAACCTTGGTATCTCCAGCTACTATAAAAATACCAGTTCTCTTACATATCTTTGAAGCACTTGATAAAAGCTGCTGGATTTCATCAATAAAGATCCCTTCAGGTAAGATGATCCCCGCTGTCAAAGCTATAGGTTTAGCACCTATGGCTAATAGATCGTTAACGGTCCCAGCGATCGATAAACTACCTAAATCTCCTCCGGGAAAAAAAATCGGTTTTACAGTGTGACCGTCGGTTGTTATAACAATATCTTCGATAATAGCGGAGTCATCCAGGTCCGATAGTGGGATTTCTCCGATGTCCGATCTAAAAGATGGTAATATCAGTTCGTGGATCAATTCATCCATCAGTTCTCCACCGGCACCATGCGCCATCGTGATCATCCGATCTTTCTCTTTGCTCATGTTAGTCATCATCTAATCAGGACTTATATTATTTTATCGAAAAGACAATTAAGAGTGAATGTTAATAACCTATTATGGACTTCATAGATCTTGGTAAGGTTCACAAAACAGGGGTTTTGATAGTATTGATATTCGGTGCTATCGCTACTATTTTACTGATCTATCTGGGAGGACGATATGCATATCCTATCATTTTATTTTGGATGCTGATACCTGTTTTTATTAAAAAAATAGCAGATAGATTAAGAGGGAAGGACGGATAGAACTAGGAAATGCTTATATAATATAAGACGAAATTTACTTATTACACCGCAGCCTGGCATTTAGTCAATATAAAAAGAGAATGGAGATATAAAAAAATATATAATGAATGCCCATTTAAGATTGGAAATGCGGATAGCTGAAATAAAGATGTGTGTCTATCATGGCTGAAAGTTCAAAAAGCACTCCCGTTGGAAAAGAGAAGATCGAAGGGGAAAGATTGGTCGAGGGTTTTTCCAGCGGAGATAAGGAAGATGCCATAATGAAATTGAAGAAGATATCATCAGTCGATGGTGAAACCGCTGAACTATTATTTGAATCTGGGTTCACATCCTTAAAATTACTCTCCTCAGCAGATCCCGATGATATAAAAAAAATAGACGGTTTTGATATAGACAAAGCTAAAGATATCCAGAATGAGGCTAAAACCCTGTTAGACGAAGATAATGGAACAGATGAAAGTTCATCCAGTGATGAGGCACTTTCTAAATGGCTTACTGGAGAAGGTGATGAAGACGACCTTGGAGGTCTATTGAGTGATGGGATCAATAAGGCCAAAGACGATGAGCCGATGATAGCAGATGATGACGAATTTGAAGTTGAAGAGAACGAGGCATTGAAAGCATGGTTGACCGGCGAAGAGGATTCGATATCGAGCTGGTTAGGGGAGGAAACTTTCGAGGACGAAAGAGAGGAGTTGAAAGAAGAGATCGTAGAGAAAGAAAAAGATCTAGATTCTAAGATGGACCAGATTAGTGTCTTAAAAGAGAAATTCGAGAAAAGATTAGGCGATGTTGAATCGGGAGAATTTGAAGTTGAAGACTTAGTCGAAGAGAATGCACAACTCACAAAGGATGTAAATAAACTTCAGGATAGGATAGGAGAACTCGAAGAGGAAAAACAGCAATTAAACGAAGAAATAGATGAGATAAAACAAGGCAGTGTTGCCATGTTGAAATATCTCAAAGCACAGAAAAAATCAGCCGTTCCAGTTGAAGATGCCGATGAGGGATTACAGAATAAGTTAAAGGAATTAAGGCAAGAAAACAAGGAATTGAAAAATAGATTGCAGTCCGCTAAGACTTCAGTTGACTACAGTGATATCGATGATGATGAACTCCAAAAAGTCATAGAGAAAAAAGATAACATCATAGAAAAGAAGGAATCAGATATACAAGAAAAGAATCAGAGGATACAGGACCTTCAGGACGAACTGAGTATGAAGAGGGATCAACTGGATAATCTAAGAGAAAAGCTAGATTATAAGGAAAACGAACTAAACCAGAGAGAGGAAGACCTGATGCACAGAGAACAGATGATAAATAAACAAAAGAAACAGTTAGAGGCAAAAAAGAAGGAACTAGGCGATATGACAGAACAGGAACGACAGAGAAAGCTAGAGGATTTGAAAAATGAAATAGAAAGAAAGGAGCAAGAACTGAAAGCTAAAACGAAGTATATCGAACAGAAGCAGAGGGAACTAAGGGCAAGAGAGGAAGATCTGATAGACGAGGAGTTAGAGGAGAGAGAAGAGGAGATCCTACAGGAGATAGAACAGGAAAAAGCGAAAACTGGTACTCAGAGGTTAGACGACCTTATGCTGGGTGGAATACCACTTGGTTCCAATGTTTCCATGTATGGACCACCCCATGTGGGCAAAGGTGTGATGATAAATTCTTTCATAGCAGAAGGATTAGAAAAAGGTGTACCTGCGATATGGGTAATAACAGATAAAACCGTAGAAGGGGTAAGGGAAGAGATGAAGTTTGTACTTCCTACCTATGAGGAGTACGAAACTCGAAACCTGGTTTACTATGTTGATGCATATTCTGTAAGTATGGGAGAGGTCAATGAAAACCTTAAAGAAGAGGATTTTGTCAAATATGTCGAAGAACAATCAGATGTAGAAAAGATAACTGAAGCTGTAGAAGAATTCGCTACTAAGATCATGGAAAAACATCGATATTACAGGTTGGCCTTCGTTTCGGTTTCTACTCTTATCGCTTATCTAGACACTGGTACAACTTTCCGAACACTTCAGCCCTTCGCTGGTAGAAGAAAAAGGGACAAAGCGGTGTCGCTTTATACCTTAGAAAAAGGTATGCACAGCGAGCAGGACATATCTATGCTCGGCCACATGATGGATGGAGAGATCGAATTCAAGTATCAACAGCTCCAGACACATCTCAAGGTTGAGGGTTTAGGCGACGTACAGACCAGAGATTGGGTTAAATATACTGCCAGTAAATCGGGTATAACCATGGGTTCTTTCTCATTGGATACTATACGCTAAAACCCATATTTCAGTTAAGTTAGGTGTCCTTTTTTTATAGTGAACATTTAAAAAGGTGAAAACATTCTTATTAGCATGAAATCTAGAATAAAGAACATCTATGATAGGATCAACAAAGAACTGGATGCGATCTTCATCTACAATTCTACCAAGCCACACGTTGATATGACTTTTTACTATGTGACTGGACTAGTCGTCGGTGAATATGAGGGATGCGGAGCTGTACTTTATCCAGATTATTCGGCAGAGATTATGGTCAGTGCTCTTGAAGCCGAAAGTGCCGCTAAGGCAGATATCCCTATGAGTACCATCAAAAAAAGAGAAGAACGAGAAGAATGGATGGAAGATAAATTAAGTGATCTAGATACTATAGGAGTAAACGCCTCTGAACTCACTTACAGCGGGTACAAAAAGATAAAAGAAGCTTCAGATGCAGATATAATAGACATCTCTGACGAGATAGCCGAAGCACGTAACATAAAGGACGAAAAGGAAATAGAATTTATATCTACTGCCTGTGGAATAGCTTCAGATGCGGCAGAAGAGATCATCGAATACGTAGAGCCCGGTGTTAAAGAATACGAGTTAGCTGCTGAGATTTCGTACATTATGAAGAAAAAAGGTGCAACTGGAGACGCATTTGATATCATCGCCTCTTCTGGTCCCAATACCGCTGAACCACATTACACTGCTGGAGAAAGAGAGGTAAGAGGGGGATTTCGTATTGTTCGATTTCGGGGCTCTGTACAAACGTTACGTTTCAGATATCACTAGAACTTACGTAGTCGGGGATATCGAGGAAAAACAAAGAAGGATGTATGAAACAGTTCTCGAAGCTCAAGAAGCGGCTTTAGATATGATAGAGGCAGGTATCAAAGGTGAAGATGTTCATAACGCAGCGGCAGAGGTTATCGATTCTACGGAATTCGAAGGAAAATTCATGCACGGATTAGGCCACAGTATCGGGCTTTCAGTACACGATGGTTCAGGATTGTCCCCGAGCGTAGATATAACCCTTGAACCGGGCATGGTTTTCACTGTTGAACCTGGTATATATCTCCCTGGATATGGTGGAGTAAGGATCGAGGACGATATAGTTGTGAAAGAAGAGGGATATGAGATGCTGACCAGTGCAGATAAAGAGCTGAAGGTAGTATAAGTTCTAACAAAATATTTATATGATTGTATTAACTTCCGGATATAGGTGATAAAAGTGGCGATAGGATTTGTGTTGATAAAGACAGCCCCTGCGGAGGAACGCGAGGTTTACAAGATTTTAAGAGATATTGAAGAAGTCAAAGAAGTACATTCATTATTTGGCGAGTATGATCTAATTGCCAAGATTCAAGCTGAAAACTTCAACAAATTAGGACAGACCGTGGTCGATAGGATCAGGTCGATTGAAGGCGTTGAAGATACAAAAACATTGACTGGGATTGAATTTTAAGGAGGAAAAAAAATGGATATATACCAATTTTTAACGGTACTCTTGATAACGCTGGGGTTAGGACTGCTTCTAGCCGGATTATTTACTGCTTACTTCGGTCGAGGTAAAAGCAGGATGATCGGTGTAGTGCTGGCGGTACTAGGAATACTCTTTGGAGCTGTTACATACGTACTGCATTGGATGGAGATGGCAGGATTTGGAACTACAGGTGATTTTACCGATACAATCGTTATCGCCATCAAATACGTAGGTGCTTTCGTGGTCGGTGCCGTACTTGCTCTGGTCATATTCCTAGCAGCGATAATGAAGACGTAGGCAGGAAAAATAGTATTTTAAAAAACCCTTTCTATCCTTTTTTCAAATAAGTAAAGATCATATTCAGTGACACGAGTGATGTAGAAGTTGGTGAAAAGGCAAAGTCTTTAAAGATGCTTAGGATGTAGAAAGTAGATTACACAAGAGTTGATTGAATTGCTAGATGCAAAAACTTTCATGGAAGAACAGATCCAAAATATATCCAAGATAGAAGGTAAAGCCGTTGTCGGTTGCAGCGGTGGAGTAGATAGTACAGTTGCTACGGTCATCGCTGGTAAAGCCATGGGTGATAGATTGTTGGCACTGTACGTGGATACCGGTTACATGAGAAAGAATGAAACTGAAAAGATCGATGGTATCTTGGAACATATGGGTATCAATCACAAAGTAATAGACGCTAAAGAAGAATTCTACGAAGCCATGTCCGGGGTCGTGGATCCTGAAGAGAAAAGAAAGGTGATCGGAAATAAATTCATTGAAGTATTCGAAAGGTATGCTGAAGAGTTCGATGCGGATCATCTAGTTCAAGGGACCATAGCACCGGATTGGATCGAGAGCGGTGACGAGGAGAGGGATACCATAAAATCCCATCACAACGTAGGAGGTCTACCCGAGAAGATGAATCTTGAATTGATCGAACCTCTAAGGGACCTTTATAAAGATGAAGTCAGGAAGGTTGCTAGGGAATTGGGTTTGCCTACTTCTGAGAAACAACCGTTCCCAGGACCGGGTTTAGCCATCAGAGTTATAGGTGAAGCTACGCCTGAGAAAACCGAGATCGTCAGGGAAGCGTGTGCTATCACTGAGGAGGAGATCGATAAAGCCGTTGAGGATGGCGAGATCGAGAGGCCGTGGCAGTATTTTGCAGTGCTGTTGCCGGTAAAAACAGTAGGAGTCCAGGGCGATAAAAGAGCCTACGGTCATACCGTTGCGGTAAGAGCGGTACAGTCTTTGGATGCCATGAGTGCAAATTTTAGTAAGATACCAAATGAGGTGTTGGAACGTATTTCCACCAGGATCACCAACAAGATGAAGGATAAAGTCAATAGGGTGGTTTATGATATAACAAATAAACCTCCCGGTACCATCGAATGGGAATGAAGATGTGACCAGTAAATTTTATAAACGGTCCATAAATCGCCGACCCCGTGACACCAATTTCTTTATTATTAGCGGCAACGATGTTCACTTTCATCGGGATCGGTCTTGGGATAATCACAGGTCTGATTCCTGGTATACATGTGAACACCATCTCTTTTCTTATTGTTGCGTCTCAAGGAACTCTCATACTGTTCATCAGCGGGATCATCGAAGGATTTAACCCGACGGTCCTCCAGATATTAGCTATATTATCAACCATGGTGATGGGATGTCTGATAACCCACACTTTTCTTAATTTCATCCCGAGTACCTATCTGGGTGCTCCTGAGGGAGAAACCGCCTTATCGGTTCTGCCCGCCCATAAGATGATGCTGGAGGGTAAAGGATATGAGGCTATCAAGGCCAGTGCCCTGGGCAGTTTCGGGGCATCTATCTTCGCCCTGCTCTTCATAATACCTGCAAGGATGGTCATGGGTCCACCTGTCGATCTTTATGATAAAATCATACCTTGGATCCCTTTCATACTCATAGCAGTCGTTACTATACTGATCTTTCAAGAAGGCAGAAGTTTACTCGATTATCGGCCAAAACTCAAGGGGTTGGGTGTGTTCTTGTTATCTGGAATCTTCGGTTTCATAGTATTGATGCCTAGAGGATTATATGCAGATAATTGGTTCCCATACCAGCAACCCGGCGTGTCTCCTGCCTCTTTGATGCTGTTCCCCCTGTTCACCGGTATGTTCGGTATATCCACGTTGCTGGTGAGCCTGATGGATGATCCCGACATCCCTGATCAAGTCACTGAAGAGGTTGAAGTAGATCTTGAAAATAAAAAGAAGTTTCGAGGAATAATCGCAGGGACCTTCTCGGGAGGACTGGTAGGTTGGCTACCAGGTATAACCGCAGCAGCAGCTACAGCGGTCACTAAGGTATTCTCAGGAGAAGACGATGAGGAAACTCAAACTAGGGAATACATTATGGCGGTATCTGCAGTGGATACCAGCTGCGCTATATTCACTTTGGTAGCTCTGTTCGTGATAATGAGAGCTAGAAGTGGAGCTATGCAGGCTGTTCTGCAGATTAATCAAGACAGTATCGACCCGTGGATATCTCTGACGAGGATGCCGTGGCTCATGGCTTTACTTTTATTCTCTGTGATATTAGCCTCCTCGATAGCTTATCTATTGACGCTTTACCTAGGAAAAGTGTTTTCAGGCATCCATAAAAAGATCGAGTACGAAAAGATGTCTAAAACTATAATTGTGTTTCTGTGTATAATGATGTTCATTTTTTCTGGACCCATCGGTTTAGTCATAGGTATCATATCTACTTGTATTGGTATAATCCCACCAATAGTAGGGTTGAAAAGGGTCCACATGATGGGGAGTCTGATATTTCCGATAATAATGTTCTTGACAGGGTTAGATCAAATTATACTGGAATTATTAGCGTTATAATTATATAGTAGTGTCATATCCATAAAAAAGACTCATAAGAAAAGATTAATTTATCAGTAGTTGTATCAAAAAAACAGATGTAATAAAAAGACCTTCTGTAGATAATAAAACAGAGGAATAAAGTTATGAGATGGGTATATAATAAGGAAGACTATCTTTATGTTCTTTCCCAATTAGGCCTTATTTTAGTTATCATTTCCTTCGTCATGCTTATCCCAGTTGTTATCGCTATTATTTATCAAGAATATGTAGCCTATCGTCCATTTTTGGCAGGTTCAGTATTGTCAGCATTATTGGGTGTTTTGTTCAGATTGCTCACTCATGTATATTTCAATTTTTATTCATCCTCTATACCTTTTGAGAGAAAACATGCTATAGGTATGGTCGTTTTAATATGGCCCTTGGTCTCTATCCCGTCTGCTCTTCCTTTATATCTATTAAAACCAGCTGGGCAAGACATATCTTTTCTAGATGCATTTTTCGAATCTGTTTCTGGATGGACGACGACCGGTTTAAC
>SL_8KL_010_SEDDRAFT_10004157_pt1 | contig 11747 bp, 9 predicted proteins | sample SodLakKL_010_SED_4_FD_11160 | JGI IMG/M metagenome (IMG submission 11160) | reverse complement strand
CTCAAGGCCGACCAGAACTTCCGGCAGCTCCAGGAGGAGCTGGCTCACACGGAGAACATGGTCGCCGGGGCCAGAGGGCACTACAACGCTTCGGTGCGCGACTACGACACCGCCCGCAAGGTGTTCCCCACCTCGGTGATCGCCGGGATGTTCAACTTCGAGGACCGCGAGTACTTCGAGGTGGAGACCGTCGAGGTGCGCCAGGCCCCCAACGTCTCCTTCGAGTAGTCGGGCGTGTCGGCTGGCAGCGTCTACGACCAGCTGCAGCGGGAGAACAAGCGCGCGAGCCGGTTCCTGCTGATCGGTTCGGTCCTGATCGCGGCGGTGATGGTCTGGGTCGTCGCCGGGGCGATGGGTGTCCCCGTCCTCGACCCCGTCGTCGGTGTGTCGGTCACCGCGGTTGGTACGGCGGTGGGGCTGCTGTTCGTCCTGGCGGCCGCCCGGTCGGGACCGAGCATCGCACTGCGGGCCGCCAAGGCCCGAGAGGTGCCCCGGGAGGAGGCACCCGAGCTCCACAACCTGTTCGACGAGGTGTGCGTCGCGGCCGGCATCATGGGTACCAAGCCGAAGCTCTACGTCGTCGACGACCCGGCCCCCAACGCCTTCGCGACGGGTCGGTCCCTGGAGGACAGCCACGTCGTCGTGACCACGGGGTTGATCGAGCGCCTGCCCCGGTACGAGCTGCGGGCGGTGCTGGCTCACGAGGTGGCGCACATCCTCAACGACGACATCCGCACGGTCACGCTCGCCGTGGCGACCGCGGGGCTGGTCGCACTCCTCGCCGATGTCATGGTCCGGTTCATGATCCTCGGAGGAGGTCGGCGAGGTGGACGCAGCAGCGGAGGCGGGGGCGGCGGTGGNGCCCAGGCGNTGTTCCTGCTGCTGGGGGTGTTCGCCATGATCCTGGCGCCCCTGGCCGCCCAGGTGATCCGGTTCGCGGTGTCCCGGCAGCGCGAGTACCTCGCCGACGCGACGGCTGCCGACCTGCTCCGTGATCCTCAGTCGATGGTCAACGCGCTGCGACGCATCGACAGCGATCACACGAACCTGCGCGAGTTCGAGGTGGCGACGGCCCACCTGTGGTTCGAGGAGCCCAACGACACCGACCCCGGCCACGGGCGGGCGGCCAAGATGGCCCGGCGCTTCGCCACCCATCCCTCGATCCGCGAGCGGGTCGAGCGGCTCGCCACGTTGAACGCCGGAACCGTGCGCACCGACGCGCCGTTGCCGCCGCCACCCCCGCCTGAGAGCCGCGGCTACCAGTAGCGCCGATCGTTGCCTCAAGCGTCGCCCCGTGTTGGTCGACGTTGGGGAGGGGCGGCGATGACCGCTCCCGGAGTGGCCGCCCCGGTCGAGGGTGGCCCGCTGCCGAAGGACGCTCCCGTCGCGCCTCTGGTGCTGCGGCTCGGCCCACGCTCCTGCGTCTGTGAGGTCGCACCCTGCGCCGCCGTCCCGTCCCCCGTCCCGTGATCGCCACCCTGGTGTCGGCGGTCCTGGTCGGTGCGGCCGTGGTCGCCCCCGCCGCAGCCCAGGACGCACCCGACGACCTCCCCGAGGACCTCGACGCCATCGAGGCCGAGCGCGAAGAGACCGAGGGTGCCCTCGAGCAGGTCGGCAGCTCCTTCGAGGCGGCGATGGCCAGGGTCGCCGACGCCGAGCGCCAGCTCCAGGCCATCGAGGCGCGGCTGTCCAACGCCTCGGCGGCACTCGATGCTGCCAGCGCCGAAGCGGCCGCGATCCGCGCCCGCGCCGGCGAGGCAGCGGCGCGCGCGGAGGAGACCTCGACGGCCGCCGCGCAGGCGCGTGAGGACGCGGAGCGGGCCGCCGCCGAAGTGGCTGCCGCCGAGCAGGAGCTGATCGACGCCCGGGAGGAGCTGGTCGTCACCGCCGCCGAGGAAGCCACGGCCATGCTGCAGCTGCAGGACCGGGCGATCGGCGCCTACAAGCACGGGACCGGGCAGCAGCAGCTCGAACTCGTCGGCGGGATGCTCGGCGCGGGGGACTGGCACGAGGTCGGCCTGGCCGTCAGCGTGCTGGGACGGGTGCTCGACGATGACCGCGAGCTCGTCCGCGACGCCGAGTCGGCCCGGGAGGCCGCGGGTCGGGCTCGCGCCCGGTCCGAGTTGGCCGAGATGATGGCGCAGGAACGCCTCGAGGATGCCCAGCTGACGGTGATCGCGGCGGCCGAGGCCGAGGCGTCCGCCGCCGAGGCCGCCGAGGTGGCACGGGCCGAGCTCGCCGACGCGGAGGCCGCGGAGGCCGCCCAGGCGCGGGCGCTGGCCACCGTCCGGCGCGAGCAGGAGCAGCGGCGCGCGGTGTTCGCCACGCTGGAGGAGGACGCTGCGACCGCCGAGGTGCGCCAGGTCCGACTCGAGCAGCGGCTCGCGGCCCTGGACACCGCCGCGCGGGAGGCGCGCCGTCCACCGCCGCCGCCTCCGCCACCGCCTCCGCCTCCGCCGCCGGCTCCACCGCTGGCCAACGATGACGACGGCGCCGACGACGACGGGAGCGGCAACGGCGCGAGCGGCAGCAACGGCAGCAGCGCCGCACCGCCCCCACCGCCACCGCCGCCTCCACCGGCGTCGGGTTGGGCGGGCCGGCTGCCGGCGGCCTGCCAGCCCTGGGCCGGCCCCATCACCACCGCGGCCGACGCCAACGGTCTCGATCCGCGGCTCCTCGCGGCCCTGGTGTGGAGCGAGTCGTGGTGCAACCCAGAGGCCGTCTCATGGGTCGGGGCGATCGGGCTCGCCCAGCTCATGCCCAGCACCGCCGAGTGGCTCGGGGTCGATCCCTGGGTGCCGGCGCAGAACCTCGACGGCGGCGCCCGCTACCTCTCCCAGCAGATCGACCGGTTCGGTTCGGTGGAGCTCGGGCTGGCGGCCTACAACGCCGGGCCGGGTGCGGTGAGCCGCTACGGCGGGATCCCGCCCTTCGCGGAGACGCAGAACTACGTGCCGACGGTGCTGGAGCGCTACGCCCACCTCGCTGGCTGAGCGTGCGTCCTGTGACCATCCGGCCGTCAGTCGACGGCCGCTGCCACCCTCCGCAGCGACGCCGACGGCCGTTGCCACCCTCCGCAGCGACGCCGACGGCCGTTGCCACCCTCCGCGGTCACGCAGGTGCCGTGCCACCGGGCTCAGGTGAGCCGAACGGGGATGCGGCGACCGCTGACCGGACCCGGAGGCCGCACGAGGTCCTGGCCCGCATCTCCAGCCGGATCATCATCTCGGCCCAGCCGAACCCGGCGAGGTCGCGGGAGCCTCGGTCGAAGCCGCCCCTCCATGATGACCATGATGACCGGGAGGGGGCGCCTGCCGCTTGCGGTGGCGATCGGAGGGCCTGCACCGACCGACCGTCACGCGGCGCGACGGTGCCCGTCAGTCCCGACGAGCGCCCGTGCTCGCGCTGATCACGGACGCGACGGGCCGTCGATGCATGCCTGACGTTGACACCCACCGGTACGCTAGCTAACAATCCGTTCCGCACAGGGTCGTGGCGGGATCCACGCAGGCTGGGTGAGCGTCGGGAGTGGCGAAACCCACGCAGGCTGGGTGAGCGTCGGGAGTGGCGAAACCCACGAAGGCTGCGCGAGCGTCGGGCGTGGCGGGAGATCGAGGGAGCGCGTGCTGACCATCGAGGGTCTCGAGGTCGTCTACGAGGATGTCATCCTCGTGCTCAAGGGCGTCAGCCTCACCGTGCCCGACGGCGAGATCGTGACCCTGCTCGGCGCCAACGGGGCCGGCAAGACCACCGTCCTGCGCGCCATCACCGGGCTGCTCGATGTCCACCGCGGCGCGATCCGCAAGGGGTCGATCAACCTCGACGGCAAGCCCATCCACCACCTCGATGCGCCGGGCACGGTCGCGGCCGGTATCGGTCAGGTGATGGAGGGACGCCGCATCTTCGTCGATTTCACCATCGACGAGAACCTGCGTATCGGTGCCCACACCGCCGACCGTGGCACGATCGAAGCCAACCTGGATCGCATCTACACGCTGTTCCCGATCCTCGCCCAGCGGCGCAAGCAGGTCGCCGGCTACCTGTCGGGTGGCGAGCAGCAGATGCTCGCCATCGGTCGCGCGCTCATGGCCGAGCCCAAGCTGCTGCTGCTCGACGAACCGAGCCTCGGCCTCGCACCGCTGATCGTCCAGCAGATCCGCGACCTCATCGTGGAGATCAACGAGCAGGGCACCTCGGTGCTGCTGGTCGAGCAGAACGCGAACATGGCGCTGTCGATCTCCCAGCACGGCTACATCCTGGAGACGGGCAAGGTCGTGATGGACAAGCCGGCGGCGGTGCTGCGCGACGACGAGGACGTGCGCGAGTTCTATCTCGGTCTGCGTGAGGAGGGCGCGGCATCCTTCCGCGATGTCAAGCACTACAAGCGTCGCAAGCGGTGGCTGTCTTGAGCCGACATCCCGCGGCGTGCGCACGCACGCTGCCCCACACCCACCGTCCGTCGAGCACAAGGACCCCGCCGTGGCCATGATCCGGACCCTGTCCGAGGCGCTGACCGGCACGAGCGTCGACCTCGCACCGGGTGCCAAGGTGCTCGAGGTCGCCGACCTCGAGCTCAGCTTCGGCGGTACCCAGGCGATCGACGGCGTCAGCTTCGATGTCGATCGTGGCGAACTGTTCGCGATCATCGGGCCCAACGGCGCCGGTAAGACCTCGATCTTCAACTGCCTGTCGGGCGTCTACCGGCCCCAGGCCGGCACCATCAGCTACCTCGGCGACGACCTGCTCGGGCACCGGCCGCACGCGGTCGCAGAGCGCGGCATCGCGCGGATGTTCCAGAACATCGAGCTGTTCGACAACCTCACGGTGCTCGACAACCTGATGCTCGGCCGGCACCTGCACCTCGACTACTCGACGTTCTCAGCCATCGTCTACCACGGTCGGGCCAAGCAGCGTGAGCTGACCAACCGGCGCATCGTCGAGGACATCATCGACTTCCTCGAGATCGAGGCGTTCCGCAAGTTCCCCGTCGGCATGCTGCCCTACGGCGTCAAGAAGCGCGTCGAGCTCGGCCGCGCGCTGGCCATGGAGCCCAAGCTGCTGCTGCTCGACGAACCCGTCGCGGGGATGAACGTGGAGGAGACCGAGGACATGGCCCGGTTCATCCTCGACATCCGGGCCGAGCTCGACCTCACCATGATCCTGGTCGAGCACGACATGGGGCTGGTGATGGACCTCGCCGATCGCATCCTGGCGGTCGACTTCGGACGGCCGCTGGCNCTGGGAACCCCGCGCGAGGTCCAGGGCGACCCAGCGGTGATCGCGGCCTACCTCGGTGAGACCGACGAGGACGCGGCACCGCTCGATGCGGCTGCCGGCCCCGCCGCCGACCAGACCAGCCTGTAGGAGGCGAGCCGTGAGCACCGTGATGCAGCGCCCCGACGCGACCGCTGGCAGCGAGACGATCCGCACCCTGCCCACGCGCATCCGTGCGCGTGCCGCCACCGATCCCGACCGGGTCGCGATGCGCGAGAAGCGGTTCGGCCTGTGGCAGGACATCACCTGGAGCGAGTACTGGGACAAGGTCTCGACGGTCGCGCACGCGCTGGTGTCGCTGGGCGTGCAGCCCGGGGACCGCGTCGCGGTGCACTCCGAGAACCGACCCGCGTGGCTCTACAGCGACCTCGGCACCATCGCCGTGCGCGGCATCACCATGGGGCTGTACCCGACCAACCCGTCCGCGGAGGTCAGCTACCTGCTGCGCGACTCCGGGACCAAGGTGCTGATCGCCGAGGACCAGGAGCAGGTCGACAAGGCGCTCGAGGTCGAGCACGAGTGCCCCGACCTCGAATGGATCGTGTACCTCGAACCCCGCGGGGTGCGCGAGTACGACCACCCCAAGCTCATGGACTGGCCGACCTTCCTCGAACGCGGGCGTGCCCACCGCGAGCAGCATCCCGACCTGCTGGACCGGCTCGCCGCCGCCGCTGAACCCGACGACGTCGTCACCCTGATCTACACCTCGGGCACGACCGGTCCGCCCAAGGGCGCGATGCTCACCAACGGCAACGTGGAGTTCGCGACGCGCACCCTGATCACCGAGGGCGGCTTCTACGACCCGCCGGCCAGTGGTGACGACGTGATCCTGTCGTACCTACCGCTGTGTCACGTCGCCGAGCGGGCGGCGACCACCTGGACCAACGCCGAAGCCGGCGTGACCGTGCACTTCGCGGAGTCGATCGAGACGATCCAGGCCAACCTCAAGGAGGTCCAGCCCACCTTGTTCTTCGCCGTGCCGCGGATCTGGGAGAAGATCCACGCCGGGATCCACGTCAAGATGCACGCGGCGTCGCGGCTGAAGAAGCTCACCTACGGGTTCTGGATGAAGGTCGCCGAACGGATCGGTGACAAGCTCGTCGCCAACGGGGGGAACCACACGCTGACCACACGGATCCTGTACGGCCTGGGCCACCCGTTCCTCTACCGCGCGCTGCGCGACCGCATCGGGCTGCGCAAGGTGCGCGCCGCGTCCTCGGGTGCGGCGCCCATCGCCCCGGAGGTGCTGAAGTTCTTCTTCGGCATCGGGGTCCCGATCTATGAGATCTACGGGATGACCGAGAACGCCGCCGTCGCCACGGTCAACCGCCCCGGGCGCGTCAAGCTCGGCACGGTCGGGGAACCCCACCCGTCGATCGAGCTGCGCATCGACGACGAGACCGGCGAGATCCTCACCCGTCACCCCGCCAACTTCGCCGGGTACTGGAACAAGCCCGACAAGACCATGGAGACGCTCGACACGGACGGTTGGCTGCACACCGGCGATGTCGGCGTGTGGGTCGACGGCACGCACGTCAAGATCGTCGACCGCATCAAGGACATCATCATCACCGCCGGCGGCAAGAACATCTCTCCTTCGGAGATCGAGAACTCGCTCAAGACCTCGCCCTACATCAAGGAAGCGGTGGTCATCGGCGACCAGCGTCCCTACCTCACCGCCCTGATCGGCATCGAGCTCGACATGATCGGTGACTGGGCCCAGCGGCGGAACATCCCCTACACGACCTACCGGGACCTGACCACCAAGCCGGAGGTGCTCCAGCTGATCCAGAAGGCGATCAAGGACACCAACGAACGCTTCGCCCGGGTCGAGAACATCCGCAAGTTCCGCATGATGCCCAAGGAGCTCGACCACGAGGACGGCGAGATGACCGCCACCCAGAAGGTCAAGCGCTCCGCACTGAACGACATCTTCGGCGACCTCGTCGAGGACATGTACGCCAACCGCACCGAGCACGCCGGTGGTGACCTCGTCAGCGTGCACTCGGTAGAGGTGGCCGAGCCCGCCGAGGAGGGCGCCGCGTGATCACCGCGACCGTGGGGAAGGAGGCGCCGTGGAAGCGCTGATCGAATCGATCATGCGTGGGCTCGGTCAGGGCAGCGTCTACGCGATGCTCGGCCTCGGCTTCGTGATCGTCTACAAGGGCACCGAGGTGGTGAACTTCGCCCAACCTGCCCTGATGATCCTCGGTGCGTTCCTCGTCTCCTGGTTCACCTTCGACGCCGGCGTGCCGTTCTTCGCGGCGCTGCCGCTGGCGATGCTCGCCGCCGCGCTGCTCGGCGCGGCGATCGAGCGCATCGCGCTGCGCCCGATGGTCGGCCAACCGGTGTTCTCCGCCGCGATGGTCACGGTGGGTGTGTTCTTCGCCTTGCTCACCGTGGCCACCCGGCTGATCGGCACCGACATCCGTCGTACCGGTGACCCGTGGGGGCTCGACGTGCTCCTGATCGGCGACGTCCGCCTGTTCCAGGTCGACATCGCCAAGCTGGTGATCGGCGTGCTCGCCTTCCTGGTCGTCGGGGCCTACTTCAAGTACTCCCGATCGGGGTTGGCGATCCGCGCGACCGCCTCCGACCAGGAGACCGCTCTGGCCCAGGGGGTGAAGGTCGGCCGCATGTTCGGGCTGTCGTGGGCGTTGGCCGGCGCGCTGGGCGCGCTCGCCGGGGCCTTCATCGGTGCCGGCGGGGTCGGGTTCGAACCCATCTCCGCGCTGGTGGCGCTCAAGGCGCTGCCCGCGATCATCCTCGGCGGACTCGACTCCATCAAGGGCGCGCTGATCGGCGGTCTGGTGATCGGCGTCATCGAGTCGCTGTCACGGACCTACCAACCCGGCATCGCCCCGTGGTTGGGTGCCAACTTCGATCAGGTGGTGCCCTACCTCGTGATGCTCATCGTGCTGATGATCCGTCCCTACGGGTTGTTCGGGACCCCGGAGATCGAACGCGTATGACCTCACGAACCGCCACCTCGACCCCGGCCTCGTCACCATCGACCCCGACCGTGCCACCGACCGGGAGCTCCGCCAAGACCAGCTCCAGGCTGCGCCGTGGGCGCCCGGAGCTGTACACCGATTACGCCGCCGACATGGCGATGTTCAACACGCCGGCCAAGCGGCTGTGGACCGGCCTGCTGCTCGTCGGGCTGTTGATCCTGCCGTTCTACCTCGACCGGTCGTGGACGTCGCTGTTCATCACGGTGTTCATCTTCGCGATCGGTGCCATCGGACTGAACCTGGTCAGCGGCTACGCCGGACAGGTCAGTCTCGGTCACGCGTTCTTCATCGGCCTCGGCGCGTTCACGGCCGCCTACTTCGGGGGTACGGACCCCAACTTCCTCGGGCTCGGGCTGGACATGGCGATCTGGCTGCCCATGGCGGGCATCGTGCCCGCGATCGTTGGCTGGGCCGTGGCGCCGCTGGCCTCGCGGGTCCGTGGGCTGTATCTCGCGATCGTCACCTTGGGTCTGCTGTTCGTCGGCGGGCACTTCTTCAACGAGTTCACGTCGTTGACCGGGGGGCCGAACCTGGGTCGCACCGCGGCACCGCCGGTGCTGTTCGGTGTGGACTTCAGCTCGGCCGGCCCGCTGCTGGGTATCGAGATGACGGCACGGCAGCGGATCTACTTCCTGACCCTGGTGTTCGTGATCGTCGCGGCGGTGCTCGCCCGCAACCTCACCCGCTCCAAGGTGGGACGTGCGTTCGCCGCTGTGCGGGACCGTGACATCGCCGCCGAGGTGATGGGTGTGCCACTGGCGAGGACCAAGCAGTCCGCCTTCGCCATCTCCTCCTTCTACGCGGGGATCTGTGGCGGGCTGATCTCGCTGACCTCGGGTGGGCGGCTCGACCCGATCAACTTCGCCGGCGCCGAAGGGTTGTTCCTGTCGGTCACCTTCCTCGCCATGGTGCTGATCGGCGGGCCGGCGACGATCTCCGGCTCGCTGATGGGCGCGGCGTTCGTGGTGTTCCTGCCCCGCTTCGTAGAGACCGTCGCCCACTACGTCCCGGCGATCGGGAGCTCCGGGCTGTTCAGCGTGCAGCAGCTCGAGAACATCCTGTTCGGCGTGTTCATCGTCGCGTTCCTGATCCTCGAACCTCGTGGGCTGTTCGGGCTCTGGCTACGCGTGCGCAACTACTGGAAGGCCTACCCGTTCTCGTACTGACCGAGCATCTCGCGCGCGGCGGACGGGACGACCAACCCCACACACGACTGCGGCCTATGACTGCAGTAGGAGGAAGCAGCACGGCGCGCTACGGTTACGCCGTGGGAGGACCTCGGCCGGTGTCACCGGTCGTTCACAGCAGGAGGAGGGAGCATCTATGCGCAAGATGACAGCATGGCGTCGCAGCGCCGCGTTGGTGTGCGCCGTTGCGGTGATCGCGGTGGCGTGCGGCGACGGCGATGACGAGGTGGACGAGCCAGACACAGCCGAGGAGCCGTCTGACGACGGTGAGGAGGACGCCGCCGACGAAGGCGAGGATGACGCTGCCGCACCGGCCGAGATCGCGACCGGCATCGGTGTCAGCGACGAGCCGTGCCCGGAGGGCGTCAACCCTGACAACGGCTGCATCTACCTCGGCCACATCTCGGACCTGACGGAAGGTCCGTTCTTCCCGTTGGCGGTCGAGATCCTGGCGGCGCAGGAGAACTTCTTCGAACGGGTGAACGAGGACGGTGGCATCGCTGGTTACGACGTGTCACTGGTCATCCGCGACAACAAGTACAACGGTCAGGAGCACGTCACCGTCTACGAGGAGATCGCCGACGACGTCCTGTCGCTGGCGATGTCGCTGGGTACGCCGCCGACGTTGGCTGCGCTCGACCTCATGGAGGAGGACGAGATGCTGGCGGTGCCGGCCTCCTGGTGGTCGGGTTGGGACCATGAGGAGAGCGACCGTGGGTTGGTCGTAGCCTCCGGCTACTCCTACTGCATCGAGTCGATGATCGGGCTCGACTGGTACGCCGGCGAGTTCGGCGATCCCGAGACCGTGCTGGCCGTCGGCTACCCCGGTGACTACGGCGGCGACAGCGCCGCAGGTTCCAGCGCGTGGGCAGAGGCCAACGGTGCGGAGTTCCTCGGCTTCACCCAGACCGCACCCAACGCGATCGCGGGTAACCAAGACGCCGTCGTTCAGGCGATCATGCAGGCGCAGCCCGACGTCGTGACGCTGGGCGTCGGCCCGTTGGAGACCGGTGAGATCGTCGCCAAGGCAGCTGCCTCCGGCTACGAGGGCTTCTTCATGGGCGCCGTGCCGACCTGGAACCCCGCGCTGATGGGTGACGAGGGAGTGGCTGCCGCGATGACCGCGCTGTACCGCCACGTCTCCTACTCCGAGGTGTGGGGTGGCGACTCGCCGGGCCACGAAGCGATGCGTGCCTCGCTCGACGGCGAACTGCCGTCCAACGACGCGTACGTGCTCGGCTGGTTCCAGACCTACCCGATGCTGGCGCTACTGGAAGCGGCTGCGGCCAACGGTGATCTGACCCGCGCCGGGCTGATCGAAGCCTTGGACGGGCTGGTCGTCGACTACGAGGGCGGCATGCCGACCAAGACCTTCACCGGTGATGGTGCGGCCGACGCGCAGCGCACCGGCGTGATCAACACGCCCGATCCGGAGGCTGATCTCGGTCTCTCGGCGATCGTGACGGACTTCCAGAGCCCGACCGCGGACGCGTTCGACTACACGTCGGCCTGCGCCGCTGCCTCCTGAGCCGAACCGCTCCGCACCATCCGATCGGGGGTGGCCCGCAACGACGGGCCGCCCCCGATCCGCGTCTGAGGGCGGGCGTGCTGTGTGGGGCCAGCGTGGTGGGGTGGGGTCGGCGCGCGAAAGTGGCGGCTGCGATGGCCACGGGGTGCGGACCCATCGGGATGCGTCGGGCAGGTGCCTGCTGGGGGTACCTGCTATGGGTGCCTGCTGTGGGTGCCTGCTGTGGGTGCCTGCTGGGGGTGCCTGCTGGGGGTGCCTGCTGGGGGTGCCTGCTTGGGTGCCTGCTATGGGTGCCGGCGGAGCGCGCGCGGCGGCTTCCCCGCCGCCCGGCCACGGTCGTCCGTCGGTCAGGTCCCTGCGATCTGCGCCGCGTCGCGTGCACCCTGACGTCTACCGAGGGTCTCAGGGTCGGCTGCGGGGGGTCCCCGATGGTGCGTCCCCCGCTGCGGTGGGACCATCGACCTCGAGCGAGCACCTGAGGCGTCCGTCGGTCGCGGCTCACGCCCGGTGCGCCACGAGGAGGACCGTCATGACCTGCCCGACCTGCGGCGCGATCGCCGACACCAACGCCGTGACCTGCCAGCTGTGCGGGACCAACCTGTCCGCCCGGGGCGGCGCGCAGCCGGGGGGAGGCACACCTCCAGGCTCCGGCTCGGCTGGCCCTTCCGGCCCCGCCGGCCCTTCCGGCCCTTCTGGCCCTTCTGGCCCTTCTGGCCCTTCTGGCCCTTCTGGCCCTTCTGGCCC
>SL_8KL_010_SEDDRAFT_10004156_pt1 | contig 11748 bp, 11 predicted proteins | sample SodLakKL_010_SED_4_FD_11160 | JGI IMG/M metagenome (IMG submission 11160) | reverse complement strand
GGGAAGATTCCGGTTCGCTATGCGGGGCCCGCGGTTTCTGTCGAAAAAGAGGCGTTCGTCTTCTACGCAAGATCAAATGCATTAAGTCTTCTTATCGTGATACTCTACGGAATGGTTTTTCTGTGGTTTTTGCGAAAGTTCATTTCGGGACTTCGGGTTCCGGGGTTCTTTACCCGCAACAACGCGTTCTATCTTAAAATTACCGCATGGATGGCTATTGTTGCTCCTTTTCTCATGTGGCTCTGGAATTCTTTGATCAGGCCTGATCTCTTTGCTGATCTTCAATTTGCAAATGCTTCTGAGGCGAGCTCCGGGTTTAGCCAGCCTCTTCTGATGTTGCTTTTCGGGTTGGTGTTGCTGGCTATTGCCTGGAGTTTTGATCAGGGAGTAAAACTTCAAAAAGAGCAGGAGCTCACGATATGAAAATCTTCGGAAGCTGGTCGATTATCTCTTTTTTGCGCTTTGTAGCTCAATTGATTTGGGCGGTGTTGATAGTTACCATTGCGATGCAATTTCTGATGTTTGGTATTTTTATCTATTCAGGCGGTGAAATTGGGGCAATGTTCGACGTGTACCTGGACTCCTCATTTTTGGTTAATGACCTGAAAGAGGTACTGACTGATGAAAAGGCGTTTCTGTTTTCAGCCGGAAGCGTAAAGATGAGTTTCACACCGCTTCAAGGAGAATTGCTGGCAGGATCAATTCTTATGATATTCCGCATTGGGATTTTTGGGCTGGCACTTTACGGATTTTCGGTACTGAAGCGTGTATTAAATGCAATGCACAAAACAGACACCTTCACTGTTCAAAATGGCTCCGATATCCGGATTGTTGGATTTCTTCTGATTATAGCTTCACCGCTTCTCTTCCTGTTTGAGTGGGGTGTAAAGCTCTATTATGAATCCCATATGATGACGGAGGAAATTGCAGCAACTCTTCCTCCTTTTGACTTTACTCTCCTGTTTGCCGGATTGATCTGCTTTGTACTGGCTGAAATACTGAACCAGGCGGCCATCATGCACGAAGAACAAAAACTGACGGTGTAACCATGGCGATCATCGTAAATCTTGACGTAATGCTGGCCAAACGAAAGATGTCGCTGACCGAGCTTTCTGAGAAGGTCGATATCACCATGTCGAATCTCTCCATTTTGAAGACGGGAAAGGCTAAGGCGATCCGGTTCTCCACGCTGGAGGCGATCTGTGAGGCACTCGACTGTCAGCCGGGTGATATCCTGGAATACAGTGAGGAAGATTGATTCCGCGATTCTATCTTTCAAGGCGCAGGGCGAAAGGGGCACGGTTCACGGGTGAAAACGGACTTAAGTAAAAAAATGATCGCACATCGGAAATCGGCTCATTTTTTGAACGCGTAAGCGCACCGAGCGCTCCTCTTTTATCCCACGAAGTGATAGCGATTCCCATGAAATGAAATCTTAAAAATCGTTAAATCATTGGGGTTTCGATTCAGCCCAAGGCATCTAAATCGAAGGATATGCGATTTTTTGGCAATGGTCCGGAACCCCGCGAATCACCATCCGATTCTGTTTTGCGGTTTCGCCTGGATAGATGGACGGTGCATTCGCGTCAAAAAATTTCAAAATTTTTGTAAGGAATTTTAAAAATCCTGTTCATACTATAAAAGGGTATAAACGATGAAAGAGTTTGATGTTGCTAAATATTATGGGAGAACCGTGCAGGAGATGCAGCCCGACGAACAGCCAAGAGAGAAGATGCAGCGGTTTGGTGCTGAGAGCCTTTCGGATGCTGAGCTGCTGGCTATTCTGCTTCGAACCGGCACTAAGGGGATGAATGTGGTAGACACATCCCGCGCACTTCTCAATCACTTTAGCGGCCTGCGAAATCTCTCACGGCAAAACTGGCAGTCAATGAGGGTAATTCCCGGAATTGCCAGTGTTAAGGCGATTACGCTGGAGGCTGTATTTGAACTCTCACAGAGAATTCAGATGGCCTCACTGGGTGATCAGGTGGTTATTCAGTGCCCCGAAGACGTTGCTGCGTATTTTCGTCCCCGCCTGCGCGATCTGCCACACGAAGAGTTTTACGTTGCTTTTTTAAATAACTCTAAAGTACTTACCGGGTGCAGGAAAATTAGCTCGGGCGGCAGCACATCAACCATTGTTGATGTGGCAGAGGTTTTGCGACAGGCGGTTATTAATCAGGCCAATTCAATTATACTGGCCCATAATCACCCTTCCGGATATGCGCGGGAATCAGCAGCCGATATCAATCTTACAAAACGAATTTCAGAGGCCGGTAAATTGCTGGGTATCCCGGTTGATGATCATGTAATCATTGCCGGAGATCAGTTTATCAGCCTGAGAAGTAAAAACCTGATACATTAAAAAAATTGTATTTAACAGTTTGTGTAAAAAAATTCATCTCTTATATTCTTCTTATAGATTAAACAAAAACTAAAGGGTTATGGACTATTCTGAGTTGGTGAGAGCTATTCAGAAAGGCGATGATGTAACGGCCGACAGGATGTGCGCTGAAGCCATACCGATCTTAAAAAAATATCTTATTGCCAATCTCAACGCAACTCCGGAAGATGCTGAGGATGCGGTCCAGAAAATGTTTTTGTATCTGATCCCAAAAATCAGAAGAGACGGGTTCAATAATCCGGGTGGATTACTGGCCTATATGCTTACAGGAGTACGCCATGCCTACTATAAAAACATTCGTGATTTTGATGTTGAAGAACTGGATCTGCTTGTAGAAGAACCCTCAGTGAATGCCCCCCAAATCTGGAACCTGATCAATGAGGAGCGAACGGAAATTTTAAAGATCTGTATTGAGTACCTGAAAGGACATCACAGAACCCTTGTGGAATTTATTTTTGAACATCCGGGGGCAGATTCGGAAGAGATCGCCGAACATTTTGATATTTCTGTAAATAATGCATGGATCCGTAAGCATCGTGTTATCAAGCAATTAAGTGATTGTGCAAAAGAAAATATGTAAAAAGTTTGATTATTTTTGTAAGGAATCTGAAAAATCGGGTTCATACAACCAGACGGTATGTGTTAATAACGTGATATGTGGAGCCCCAAAATTAAAGAGACATGACTGAGAAACAGATCATAAAAGAGATTGATCGGTACATTAATGGTGAACTCCAACCGGATGAGATTGACTTGCTATGGGAGCAGTTTCTGAAGAATCCGGAGTATTTTGAGTGGTTCGAAACAGAGCTGCATCTTAAAAAACTCGCATTAGACTCAAAAAAGGAGAAGTATAAACCCTTTGGTTCAAAAGGAGGGTCATCCTCCGGAGGAAATGGGTTTTTCAGAAGGTGGATGCTGGCAGCGGCAGCGGCCGTGGTAATCGGTTTTGGCCTGCAGCTGTTATTTTTGGATCAGCAGGTATCACTCCATCCTTACTCTATTGACGCCATCGATTATACCGAAATGGCCGGGGCAGACCTCTATCGATCTGATGGTGAACGGCCCGGAGTGTTGGATGTAGCCATGAACCAGGGCATCGCGTACGCCTATAACAGTGAACCGGAGAAGGCCATAAGTCAGTTTCAGGAGATACTAGCAAACAATCCGGATCATTTTATTCGAATCCGGGCCGAGATGAATTTGGGAATTCTCTTTTTTAACACGGCTGAGTTTGAATCAGCCCTCCCTCACTTTATTTATCTGACAGAACAGGAAGATCTGGCTCACTTTTTTGAAGAGAAAGCGTGGTGGTTTCTTGGGAACACCTACCTGAATCTTAGCGAGATCGCAGAAGCCAGGGAGGCCGTTTTAAGAACAAGCGTCATGGATGGCCGCTATAAAGTCACCGCCGACTCAATGCTAGAGAAACTGGCCGCTGATATGGATTATTAGGTTAGATTTTCACTAGCGCATTAAATAAATGAGCGGCACCAATCAAAACCAAAGTGGAAAGTATCTGCACGAATAGTTTTTACGCTCTGAGCACAGCTTTTACTGCTGCAGCAGCAGGAATCGGTTGTTTTACATCTTTCATATGATTCATCAGCTCCTGATGGATCGCAATTTTACTCTCTCCTTTCTTTTTTCCCACCTTTCGGTATTGACCTTTTGAATTCATTACCCAGCGCTGCTGGTTGTCTTTCATGGCCAGGCTCAGAAAAAACTGAAGATACTCTTTCAAAACAGGCTCCTCAATGGGCACCAGGGCTTCAACACGGGCATCCAGGTTACGGTGCATCCAATCGGCCGAGCCGATATAATAGAGATCATTTCCGCCGTTATGGAAGTAGTAACAGCGTGAATGTTCCAGAAATCTGCCGATGATGGCATGTACACGGATATTGTCACTGAGGCCTTTTTTTGCGGGAATAAGGCGGCAAACACTGCGAACAATCAGGTCGATTTTAACTCCTGCTGCTGAGGCTTCATACAATTTCTGAATAATGAGCGGATCTTCAAGATTATTCATTTTAGCGATAATGCGGGCCGGTTCCCCCTTTTTGGCTGCTGTGATTTCATCCTCGATATAGCTGATCATCGATTTTCTGAGATGTTTTGGCGCCACAAGCATCTTACTGTAGTTCTGGTCGGGGGCGTATCCGGTGAGGAGATTGAAAATATCGGATATATCGGAGGCAATATCGTTGCGGCATGTAAAATACCCGAGGTCTTCATAAAGCTGTGCTGTATCGGGATGGTAGTTGCCGGTGCCAATATGGGCATACCTGCGCAGTCCATTCTCCTCTTCCCGAACAACAATGGTCATTTTGGTGTGAATTTTTAAGCCGGATATTCCATAGGATACATGCACACCCGCTTTCTCCAATCGCTGAGCCCAGGTAATATTTCGTTCCTCATCAAATCGTGCTTTCAGTTCAATCAGTACGGCCACCTGTTTATCATCCTCGGCTGCTTTTACAAGAGCATGCATTGCGGGCGAGTCGTTTGAGGTTCTGTAGAGTGTTTGTTTAATGGCAAGTACTTTTGGGTCGGCCGCAGCCTCCTCTATAAAACGCTGGGTTGACGATTCAAAGCTGTGATAGGGATGGTGAACCATGAAATCCCCTTTTCGAATAATTGAGAAGATACTGGGTGCTTCCTGATCTATTTCATGTTTGAAAACAGGATGAAGTGTAGGTGTCCAGTTTGGAAACTTCAGGCCCGGAAATCCACTCACATTATGAAGCTGTACAGCATCAGCCAATCCGAGCGGGCCTTCCATCTCATAGATATCATGCGATCTTACACCAAGCTGATCAAAGAGATAGTTTTTCACATCGGAAGGCATTTTTTTATCAACTTCTACCCGAACTATTTCAGCAAACCGGCGCTCTCTCAGCTCATCTGTGATCATCTCGAGCAGATCATCTGCCTCCTCCTCGTTTCTTTCCAGGTCTGCATTTCGGGTAACCCTGAAGATATGTGCCGACTGGATATCCATACCGGGGAAAAAGCGGCCGATATTGTTTATAATCAGATCGCTGATCGACAACAGGATCACGCTGCTTTCCGTACTTTCCAATTCTATCCAGCGAGGGCGGTTTGCCGGTATTTTAATTCGGGCAAATAGACTCTCATCTGAGCCCGGATGCTGAAGCTTTATGGCCAGTGAACGGCTTTTATTCGAAATAAAAGGAAATGGATGCCCTTCATCTACGGCCAGTGGAGTAATAATCGGGTAGAGCTGTTTTTCAAAATAGTCATCCGCAATTTGTTTATAGGCTGCATCAAGATCAGCATAATTCATAATCCGGATCCCCTCATCTTCCAATTTTGGAATCAGCTCGTTGAAGTAACAATTACGGTAGGCAATAATCATCTTTTTTATATCCTTTCGGATGGCATTCAACTGCTCTTTTGGTGTTAGCCCATCTACCGAAAGCTCAGTTACCCCTGCATGATACTGTCTTTTTAATCCCCCAACCCGCTTTTGAAAAAATTCATCCAGATTGGAACAGACAATCCCAATGAACTTTGCGCGCTCCAGCAGCGGCATTTTTTCGTCTTGAGCCGCAGATAGCACTCTCCAGTTAAATTTTAGCCAACTTAATTCGTAGTTTATGAAATAGTCGCTGCCGAATATCTTAAGTTCACTGGGGCTATAGTCTTTTTTTAGCCCTTTTTGGGTCAACACTTCATTCTTTTTGGGGTTTGCCAGCTTTTTTTTACGGGATTTGGATTGCGGTGTAAAAGCCGGTTCCTCTGGTGAAAAAGATGATTTAGGCATATTGATCTAAGCGGTTTATCAATTCAGTTGAAGTATAGTTATTATAGCATTAACATAGATTAAAGAAATCAGAAATACGACTGTTTTGCAGAATCCACTATTAGATCCAGAAGAAAAAGAACCGGCTGTGGAGGAGAATCTCCGCCCATCGTCTTTGCAGGAATTTGTTGGCCAGCAGAAGGTGATCCAAAACCTGAATGTGTTTATCAGTGCTGCTAAAAAGAGGGGTGAGGCGCTGGATCACGTGATTCTGTCAGGCCCGCCGGGATTGGGTAAAACCACTCTTGCCTATATTATTGCACGGGAAATGGGTGTTCAAATCAAGCCCACAACAGGGCCGGTGTTGGAAAAGCCGGGAGACCTGGCCGGACTTCTGACCAATCTGGAGGAGGGCGACGTACTCTTTATTGATGAGATACACCGGCTGAATCCAATTATTGAGGAGTATCTCTATTCCGCTATGGAAGATTACAAACTCGATATTGTAATCGATTCGGGGCCGAATGCTCGCAGTGTTCAGATCGACCTGAACCACTTTACCCTGGTGGGAGCAACAACCCGGAAAGGCCTGCTCACGGCACCTCTCAGGGCAAGATTTGGAATCGATATGCGTCTCGATTACTACGATACGGAGCTGCTGCAGCGCATTGCGCTTCGTACAGCGCATATTCTCGATTTTGGGATAACCGAAAAAGGAGCACACGAGATTGCCCGGCGAAGCCGCGGAACACCCCGTATTGTAAATAAACTGCTGCGGCGAACCCGCGATTTTGCACAGGTAGACGGTTTGGATGCCATAGATGATGCGATTGCCGACAAAGCGCTGAATGCGCTCGACGTGGATGAAAACGGCCTGGATGATATGGATGTGCGTATTCTAAAGGCAATTATCGAAAATTACAAGGGCGGCCCTGTAGGGCTGGGTACGCTCAGCGTAGCTGTGGGTGAAGATAAGGGCACCATTGAAGAGGTGTATGAACCCTTTCTGATTAAAGAGGGTTTTTTACAGCGTACGCCGAAGGGCCGTGTGGCTGCCTCAAAGGCGTATCAATATCTTGGAATCAGCCCAAAAGGCTCGGAGTCGGATTCGAGAGATCTTTTCGAGTAATAATGAAGTGTGTAATCTGCAACATATAGATTAACTCCTTTCTCTCATTAAGATGATAAATTTGGGAATAAAAGGAATGAATATGTCACTTCTCATGAAAGCGATTCAGATTTTTTGTACTTTCAGACCGCCTTATTCAAAACAGATATTTACCTATCAATATAGAATTACATGAAAAGATTATTTACCTCCGAATCGGTGTCCGAAGGGCATCCTGATAAAATATCCGATCAAATATCCGATGCCATCCTTGATGCCATGCTGAAAGATGATTCGGAATCACGAGTAGCTGTCGAAACCCTGGTAACCACCGGGCTGGCTGTTGTGTCAGGCGAAGTGACCACTGAAGCCTATGTTGATATTCAGGAAATTGTAAGAGAAGTAATTCGGGAGATTGGATATACGAAGGCCAGCTACCGGTTTGATGCCGACTCATGCGGGGTGCTTTCAACGATTCATCAGCAGAGTCCTGATATTGCCCAGGGTGTGGATGAGGCAGGTGGAAAGAGGCAGGGTGCAGGCGATCAGGGGATGATGTTTGGATATGCATCAACTGAAACAGAGACTTTCATGCCTATGACGCTTCAATTTTCGCACGACCTACTCAGGAACCTGGCGCGGATACGCAAGAAGACAGCCCTGATGCCATACCTGGGCCCTGACAGTAAAAGCCAGGTTACGGTTGAATATGACGAAAATATGAGGCCAAAGCGTATCGACACGATTGTAATTTCTACCCAGCACGACGAAGGTGTTGAGCAGTCACAAATCCGTCAGGATATTAAGAAGCATCTGATTTCAGAAGTGATACCCACCGAACTGATGGATGCCAATACCATTCTTCATGTTAATCCAACAGGGAAGTTTGTGATCGGTGGTCCGCACGGAGATACAGGCCTCACAGGCAGGAAAATTATTGTGGATACCTATGGAGGGCGCGGCGCACATGGAGGAGGAGCATTTTCCGGTAAAGACGCTTCCAAGGTAGACAGAAGTGCGGCTTATGCAACAAGGCATATCGCAAAAAACGTTGTGGCTGCAGAGCTGGCCGAAGAGTGCCTGGTACAGGTTGCCTATGCCATTGGTGTTGCCGACCCTGTATCGATAAATGTGAATACCTACGGAACCGGTGCGGTGGATGATATGAAGCTTGCTAAAGCTATAGCCGACACCTTCGATATGACTCCGTCAGGTATCATATCCCGGTTTGACCTTAAAAAACCGGGTTTCAGAAAGACCGCTGCATATGGCCATTTTGGCCGCGATGAATTCACCTGGGAAGAGCTCAACTACGTGGATAAGATCGCGAATGCGGTGAAGTGAGATCTGAGCTTTCAGCTCTACCCTTTAAACTGAGTTCAAATACAAATCTGAATCAGAAATTGAACTCAGTTTTCTAATAAATTCAGTCAGACTCACCTTTTGTGACAGGGCCTTATGAAGCAAACCCCACATGGAAGTCCTTCCTATGTGGGTAATCTCTTTTCAAATGAAGAAAATCTATGTCAGGTGGGATTTATTTCTTCACGTAAATCTTCTTATTACCCCTGTTTCTGCGGATCGCATCTACCACGTTATTTCTTTTTACAAACAGGATTGGTTTGAGTATGTTAGATTCTCTTATTAAGTCAAATTTGAACATATATTCTCTTCTATGAAAAAAATGATCCTATTGGGGCTGCTCATGTGCTGCAATATACTTGTGCTGCAGGCGCAAGAGAGGCCACAGGTTTTTGAAGGTGCCGAAATACTACCCATCTCCGGTGAACCGATTCTAAATGGAGTGCTCATTATACAAAACGGCAAGATTACGGCTGTTGGAGCAGCCGGATCGGTTACTATACCGCGCAATGCCGATCGCCACGACGCCTCGGGCAAGGTGATCATGCCGGGCCTTGTGGATACACACTCTCATATCGGTGAAGGGGATGGAGGAGACCGTTCATCGTCGATGCATCCGGATGTGCGAATTCTGGACACCATCGATCCCCGGAGTAAAACATTTAATAAAGCGATGGCGGGTGGAGTAACAACCGCCAATATAATGCCCGGATCGGGATTACTGATCAGCGGACAGACGGTTTATGTGAAAACGCGTCCGGCCAATACCATCGAAGAGATGGTTGTTGTTGTGGATGAAGAGACCGGGATTTTTGGCGGCCTGAAAATGGCAAATGGAACCAACCCCCTGAGGGCCGGCGGAACGCCGGGTACCCGTGCCAAATCGGCCGCTCTTGTGCGCGCTCACTACCTGAAAGCACAGGATTATAAACGAAAAATAGAGGAAGCTGACGGCGACCAGGAAAAAATGCCGGCCCGGGACCTGGAGATGGAGACACTCGTTGAAGTGCTTGAAGGCAAGCGAATTGTCCACAATCATACCCACCGGCATGATGATATCTTAACGGCCATACGTCTCTCCAAAGAGTTTGGATACAGGCTTGTTCTCCAGCACGTGAGTGAAGCGTGGAAAGTGGCTGATGAAATAGCTGAAGCCGGGGTTCTTGGGGTTTCAATTATTGGTCTGGATTCTCCCGGAGGAAAAATGGAGGCAATCGGTATTCGTGATAAAAACGGAATGATGCTTGAAGAGGCCGGCGCAGATGTGGCCTATCACACCGATGATCCTATCGTAGACTCCCGGTTCTTTCTCCGGATGGCTGCACTGGGCGTACGCGAAGGGATGAGCCGTGACCGCGCTCTTGAAGCACTGACCCTGGCCGGTGCCAGAATGATGGATCTTGATCACAGGGTGGGGTCGCTTGAGGCCGGTAAAGATGCCGACTTCCTGATTCTTTCCGGTGACCCGTTCAGCGTATACACGCATGTGGAGCAGACCTGGATAGATGGTGAAAAAGCGTGGGACAGAAGTGATCCTGAAGATCGTAAATATGCCATCGGCGGATATGATATTTTCCGTTTCAGCAGTAACCATTCACATCATGAGGGTAATTAATTATGAATAGCTTTTTGAAGAATATGTCATTTCCGGTAAGAGTTTTATGCGCATCACTGCTTGCAGTGGGGCTGGTGATGGTTTCAGCGGATCGTTCGGATGCCCAGATTGCGGTAAAAGGCGAGACTGTTTATACCGTAAGCGGTAATCCCATACAAAATGGTGTGGTATTGATAAAAGATGGAAAGATTGAAAATGTGGGCAGAGCCAACCGGGTCAGGATTCCGGATAACTATGAGGTTTTTGAAGCCAGGGTGGTAACTCCCGGGCTGATTGATGCCCGTTCGGTGGTAGGTTTGGCCGGTTACTACAATCAGGCCCACGATCAGGATCAGCTCGAAACATCCAGCGCTGTACAGCCTGAACTTCGTGCATTCGACTCCTATAATGCCCGTGAATTTTTGGTTGAATACCTGCGGGAGATGGGCATGACCACGCTTCATACCGGCCACGGACCCGGCGCGGTTATAAGCGGTCAGACCATGATTGTTAAGACCAAGGGAACTACGGTAGATCAGGCGGTTATAGACGAAACCACAATGCTTTCCATCACGCTTGGATCGTCGGTTCGAAACAACTTCAGTTCGCCGGGCACCCGGTCGAAAACGGTTGCTGTTTTACGACAGGAACTGATCAAGGCGCAGGATTATGCCAAAAAACGTGCTGAAGGAGAAACAAACGGTCTTGACTTAAAGTCGGAACTTCTGGCGGATCTGTTGGACGGTAAGGTGAAGGCAATGGTTCTGGCCCATACCGCTCACGATATCATGACGGCACTTCGTATTCAGCGGGAGTTTGGGTTTCCAATGGTGCTTGAAGGGGCTGCAGAAGCCTACCTGGTTATAGATGAGATCAAGGAAGCGGGTGTGCCGGTAATTATCCACCCGCCAATGATTCGTCCGTTTGGCGAGGCCAAAAATTCCAGTTTCGAAACGGCAGCGAAACTGCATGAAGCGGGAATTCCTGTAGCATTTCAAAGCGGATATGAGGGGTATGTGCCTAAAACGCGGGTTGTGAGATATGAGGCAGCCATTGCCGCAGCAAATGGGCTGGGTATGGAAAATGCATTGCATTCCATTACTCTGGGTGCTGCCGGAATTTTGGGCATTGATAACCGTGTAGGTTCTATCGAAAGAGGGAAAGATGCTGATATTGTTCTGTTCGACGGCGATCCTTTTGAATATCTTACCAACGTGGAGAGGGTGATTATTGACGGTGAAGTGGTCTACAGTAAGGAGTAATAATAGGCCGGACCTGTAAGGCTGTTTTCCGCGAAGGATAATTTTTGATTGTGATTTTGCAATTAATTAGTGGGCATGGCTTTGCAGGTTATTCGGATTTCCGTTGTGAAAACCTCCGAACTCTTCTCTTGCTTTTACGCAAATCCGGGCGGAGGTTTTGGTCGGGATACATTGTTTTACCACGGGTCCGGCCATGAATGGCCGACCCGCGGTTAATCATGTTTGACACCTTCGGTGTCAGGGGCTACA